>ULRH01041776.1_pt1 | contig 11281 bp, 9 predicted proteins | sample 1955271 | NCBI WGS metagenome assembly ULRH01 (sample SAMEA4835677, study PRJEB28245) | human gut metagenome | biome: gut microbiome; material: fecal sample | place: Denmark | collected 2008 | reverse complement strand
GTAATTGAACACTATAAAGTTACAACAATTTTCGCTAATCACCGAATTTACAAATAGTTATAATTCATCGAACTCACGTTATTTATAAATAATATTTTGGGGCATGAACAATGCTGACAAACCAAGGTGCAGCTGGTGTAACATGGACAACCCGGCTTACGTTGCATACCACGACGAGGAATGGGGAGTGGCTGTGCACAACGACAACAAGCTCTTCGAGATGTTGCTGCTTGAAACATTCCAAGCCGGACTGTCATGGGAGTGTGTCTTGAACAAACGCAAGGCTTTCCGCAAGGCGTTCGACAGTTTCGACTACAACATCATTGCCAACTATGACGAAAACAAACTGACAGAACTGCACAACGACAAAGGCATAATACGCAACCGACTGAAAATTAAGGCTGCCGTGACCAACGCCAAAGTCTTCATAGGCATTCAGCATGAGCATGGGTCGTTCGACAGATATATCTGGGAGTTCACCGACGGGAAAACAATTCATGAGACAGGCTGTGCCACATCGCCCCTGTCTGACCGAATCTCCAAAGAACTTCGACGATTGGGCATGAAGTTTGTTGGTAGCACGATAATATATTCCTACCTGCAGGCCATAGGGATAATAAACTCACACGAGCCTACGTGCTGGTGTGCCAAATGATTTCCGCCAAACAACATGGCTTGCCCAAATGGCAGTGATGGCATGATGGACATGCAGAAGTTATGACACGGGGGCATAACACTTTGATTTCCATCATGCTCTCACTCTCCACATGAAATATGGGATGGCAGAGATAAACACCGCGCGGGCTTCCAGGCATTAGGCCGTGGAACCAGCACCGTAAACTCAGCCCGGAACGCTCGCGTTGCAACGCGCATCTATATAGCTTTTGTTATATATCACAGAGAATACATAAAGCAGAGAAACAAGCTATGGGTCATTCGTCTTTCAGGATAAAAATCTGATAGCGAAACATTCTCGACGTTTATAAAACGTCTGGAAGAATAGATATCCAGGTTGGATATGCCATACCCCAACCCAATTGCAATGTCGTTGAAACTAAGATTGACACCTCCCTTAACGCTCCAAAATATCCATTCACCCTTATTTGTAGATTTATATTTTGACTTGCTGCCAAAAGTGTTATAATTGAAATAATCAATATACACACCTGTATGAGGAATCAGAATTTGCGCTCCACATTCGCCCTGGAAGGATATTGCATATTTGCCTAATTTAAACAAAGACGGTGTAGACAATAGAATTGAAGGGCGCAAATAGACTTTCCCTATCTCTTTGTCCGACTCACTTAACTTCCAAGAAGTCCACTGCCCGGAAGCTTTACCGTGAGGAAGATAGTCATTGTACCATTGATTGAAATAACCGATTCCGCTACCAATACCTAAATATGGAAGCAGCATATAATGATATGAAAACTCCCCATCATACGCATCATTAGTATTGAGTCCTGTCGTAAATGCAATGCGCGACCTTTTCATCGAGGGTTGAGCATAAGAGCAAATATGCAAAAGAAGCAATGTTACAATATAAGTAAACTTTTTATGCATGTCTGTGATTTTATGTATAAACCGCTTAATTAACACTTACCTGGAAAAGAAACAATTAAATAGCCGGACCATCGTTTGGTATTACCTGTGTCTATACAGACTCTTTTATGTTCTGCGACACCCACATTCCGATGTCCTGCTTGCCCAAAGCCGCAGCCATCAAGTCGGGAAACTTGTCAGGCGTACAGGCAAAAGTCGGCACCCCCAACGATGCCAGGGACTCTGCATGGTGCTTGTCGTAGCTCGGAGCGCCATCGTCATTCAAGGCTGGAAGCACTATCAGCTGAACCCCACTGGCAACAATGGAAGCGAACCGTTTGCGCATCTCGATGTCATTGCCACCTTCGTATAGGTCGGTCACCAATACAAGCACAGTATCCTGAGGCCGTGTAATGACTCCCTGACAATATGCCAACGCACGCGCTATGTCCGTGCCCCCACCCAACTGCACGCCAAAAAGCAGATCGACGGGGTCTTGCAAGTCGTCGGTCAGGTCGACCACAGAAGTATCAAACACCACCATGCGGGTGCTCACCGACGGTATTGATGCGAGCGCCGAGCCAAATATGCCGGAGTAGACAACAGATGTTCCCATGGATCCACTCTGGTCAAGACACAGTATGACATCTTTCAAAGCCCTGCGTTTACGGCCATAGCCGATTCTCACTTCGGGTATTATTGTCTTGTAATCCGGTTGATAGTTCTTGAGGTTCTTCACTATGGTTGTCTTCCAATCAATCTCGTTGTAGCGCGGATTGCGGCGCCGCGACGAGCGGTTTAGCGCTCCCGTGACAGCTTGCTGCATAGGCGACGACAACTTGCGCAGCAGCTCGTCAACAACCTTGCGCACTACCTGGCGTGCCACTTCTTTGTTTTTTTCGGGGATGGCACGCCCCAGCGACATCAGCGTTGCAACGAGATGGACGTCGGGAACTACCGTTGCCAGCATCTCCTTCTCTGTCAGTAATGAATCGATGTGCAAACGCTTGATTGCATCACGCTGTATAACCTGGACGACAGTCTGGGGGAAGAACTCCCTGATATCGCCGAGCCAGCGGCTTACCTTCGGGGCCGAAGCCCCAAGGCCGCCACGCAAACCGCCATCGTAGACGGCTTCAAGCGAACGGTCGAGACGTTGCTCCTCGACGGTCAATGCTACACCTGTACCGTCGGCCTCATTGCCTCCGAGTATCAAACGCCAACGCTTTAAGTATTCATATTTCATATTACAATAAGATTAATTTATCTCCAATCCCAACAAACTACATACCAACGGCAATACCTTTTGCGCTTCGGCATCGTTGCACGAAGTGCCGACAGAAACAGACAACGCCTTACCGTTTTCTTCATACCCCCTTGCCTTCTCGCCCAGTTTGCGGCGTTCAACTGAAGTAAACAGACTGAAGGTGCGCCTGATGATGGGCAGAAGTTCTTTAAAATCGGCATCAGACAGATCACAAACCCAGCCATTGACCAGTTCCCACAAGTGGTCATCAAGCAACAGCAGCGACCCCGACGACCGAAGGAATCCCTCGAACCAGTATGCAATATCGGCCGTGGCATTTCCAACAGAAGAGTAAAAACGAAGTGCATCGTGCATCCGTTCATGCGAAACGAGACCTTTGTCATGAAGCAGCCGTGTAGCGTAACCGGAAAGCAACGGATGGACATTTGACGCACTTCCGACCTTGCCAAGAAACTCACCCCACATGGAATTAAGCTCACTGTCGTTCAGTGTGGCAACGGCATAATCTGTTGCAGCCAGATGTTCAAGCAAATCTGAAGCAGCATCTTCGTCGATGTTGATGCAGACAAGTAGCCCACCTGCCAATATTCTGGCTATCATGGCCTGCAACATATTGGCAACCTGAGAGAAGTCAAGGTTGCGCACATTGCCATAGCGCACAATGCCCACAAGGTCGGGCACGGCTTCCAGCATCTCGACAATGTCTGTAGAACCGGCCGACAAACCGTCAAGTCGTGTTGTCATAGCCCCAACGACATCGGGCAAGTCAGCAGGGATTACCAAGTTCAACAAATGGGTCAATTCAGGCATATAACGTATGTCTTCCATACGGTGCAACAGATATTTCTGCACGGCCTCATGCAGAGTGTTGCCCCATATTGCCCTTTCAATTATGCAGACAATATGCTCCGGCTTATGGTATAGCGTCCATCGCTCCTTGAATGTTCCCTTTCCTTCTGCCACACCCAGTGTTGCCCAATCTATTCCGAGCAATGAAAGCCGATGGAAAAACAGGCTGCGCTCCAAGTCGTTTGGCTTGCGAAGGTCGAGCGTAAGTTCCTTTATCTCGGCAGTGAACGGCACGCGCAGACGCTTTTGCTGGCGCTCTACATCAATAAGCAACGGCACCTTTGGCACAGCGTCGGGCACATGGCCCAAACGGTCGCCTACAACCATCGACTCGCCGATGAGCCTCAGCAGAATGTCATCGCCAAAGCCCATTACAGCCACAACAGCCTCATTGTATTCGGCGAGGCTCGGTGAGGACAGCCCCCGCAACGCCGCCGAAGCCTGGGCCAGACGCACGGCCTCAATGACATGGGCAACGGAAATGTCCATGTTCTTCTCGCGAAGCAGGCCGGCCACACGGCTTACCCATAACGTGCCGTCGTCATCAGGATGCTTCCATATGTAATCATACCATCCCGGCGACGAGATGCCGGCACCGTATCCGCTACGCAACATGAGCCTGTCGTATGTCCATGGAATCCAAGTACATTCAACCTTAACCTTTGAAAGACCTTTAAGCAACTGATTGTCGTCCTTAACCTTAGCCTGACATGCCAATGCCGGTAAATGCCACGCTCCGCACACAACGGCAATACAGCCAAAGCCATCTTTCTGTGCGGCGCGAAGCATACGCCTCATCCATGCCTCACGGATAAGGTCACGATGTGAAGCGTTGTCGCTGTCGGCCGCACCACGCAGGGCTGTAACGGCCTCTCTGACAGCATCGAACACACCGGTGTTATCGCGCCGCTGCTCGATTGTCATGTTCCACCATGACTCTCCATCGGAAAAACCGGCTGCCACAGCAAGCAGGTCGAAGGGGTCGGACGGCTCTTCCGCCTGCTGTGCGCCATCGTCAGACATTGCCAACGAATAAGACAACGGCAAGTCGAAAAAGCGCAACTCAACATTCTCACGCAGCGCATAACGCATCGTTTGCCATTCCGGCGAAAATTCTGCAAACGGATAGAATACCGCACGCTGTGGTGCATCAGGCTGATAGCCCAACAGCGCCACCGGCGGTTGCATTCCGACATCGCCTACAAATGGCATCATGGCGTCAGCCTCGGCCGGTCCTTCGAGCAGAATCAAGTCGGGGCGCAATTGCTCCAGTGCCCCAACTACGTTACGGCACGACCCCGGCCCGTGGTGCCTTATTCCCAATAGATGAACGTCTGCCATATCATTATCAACTATTTTTTAAACAAGCAAGGCCACTTACATCATCTCTCTTGACGCGCGGTAGATATCTTTCCAGCCGTCACGGTTTTTGACAACGGTCTCCATATACTCCTGCCAAACCACCTTGTCTTGTACAGGATCTTTCACCACGGCTCCAAGTATGCCCGAAACGAGGTCGGAGGCATGTATCTGTCCGTCGCCGAAATAGCCTGCCATGGCCAAGCCGTTGTTCACCACGGAAATGGCTTCGGCCGTGCTCAGCGTACCGCTCGGTGACTTCAGCTTTGTCTTGCCGTCTGCAGTGGCTCCCTGGCGCAACTCCCTGAAAATGGTGACCACACGCCTAATCTCATCCAACGCAGGCTTCTCTGCCGGCAGTTCCATCACCTTTTCAAAGCTTTCCACCCTGCGCCTCACTATGTCAACCTCTTCGTCGATAGTGTCGGGCAGCGGTAATATAACAGTGTTGAAGCGTCGCTTGAGGGCACTCGACAAGTCATTGACACCTTTGTCGCGGTTGTTGGCCGTGGCAATGATGTTGAACCCCTTCACTGCCTGAACCTCGCGGTTAAGCTCAGGTATGGGCAATGTTTTCTCTGAAAGTATGGTAATGAGCGTGTCCTGTACATCGGAGCCGATTCGCGTCAACTCTTCGATGCGCCCAATCTTGCCCTCCTGCATGGCTTTCATCACTGGAGTCTGGACGAGAGCCCCCTCTGTGGGCCCCTCTGCCAACAGGCGGGCATAGTTCCAGCCATAGCGTATGGACTCCTCGCCCGTACCGGCCGTGCCCTGAACAATCAGGGTAGAGTTGCCGGATATGGCCGCAGCAATATGCTCACTCACCCAACTCTTGGCCGTGCCAGGCAAGCCATAGAGAAGCAAAGCCCGGTCTGTCACAAGCGTTGCGACAGCTATTTCCATCAAACGTCGATTGCCAATGTATTTCGGAGTGACTATAAAGCCATCCTTCAATGTGCCGCCCATCAAATAAGTGACCACAGACTGGGGTGACATTTCCCAGTTTTCGGGCACCGGGTAGGCCTCGTTCTTTTTCAATTCATGCAGTTCCTCAGCAAACTGCTGCTCGGCATGTTGCCTTAATAATGTGCTCATATCATTCAGTTTAATTATTGCTTTGCATAAGATAAGCTGCACTCAGGGATGTGCAAGCCAGCTTGCATTCCTCTCGTTTGCATTATCTTTGAATATTTTGTCTATCTCTTCTTTCAAGTCCATGCATTCCTCCAGCTTCATGCAGAATTCGCTGACAGACGGCAATACGCCCTGAGGCGTCTTGGGAGCCAGGCTGAATATATCTGGGCGAAGCTGCGGGTCAATATACAGAGCCAGACGCTCGGCTGTGTCTGAAGCGAAGCTCAGCCATCTGTTGTGGAGAAGCCACGACAACACAGCGCGCGAAAACCGTGGCCCCCACGCCTCGTAATTGGCGTCAAACCACGACCGTGGCACTGTGTCAAAGCCAGTCTGCTTGTCAATCCATTTTATTTCTTCGCGCTGGGCGGCTGTGAGCAACCCCACCATATCGGTCACCGACTGATATGATGCCGACTCCTTTAGGGTGTAATAAGCCCATTGCCTGTCTGAATAGTTACAGATTGGCACACTAAGATCGAAGAACTTGCCAAACGGACGTTTGCGAGCCAGCAAGATTGCGGCACGCTCCTCGTTGCAATCAAGCAGTTCGCACCAAAACGCCAAAGGCATGCGTTGTGCCAATTGTCGCAACACATACTCGTTGTCGTTCTCCCGCTTGTCGGGACTAAGTTCCTCAAAGCCCATCTGTTTCATCTCGGGAGTGAACTCAACTTTGCCGTACGACCACCCCAAGAGCCTGCCATATTTTATTTTCCCGCTGAGTATGGCCCGGCAGCGCATGACAAGCTGGGAATCGGGCATTCGGAACATGAGATTGCGCGCCGTTTCCTTTACCGCCGAACTGCGGTCTGTCTGTGAGACGTCAATCAGAAACTGTTCGTCGGCCTTGCCGAGGTTGACCTGCAAACAGGCAAGCAACTCGTTGCGGTGTGCGGCCGACTCATTCTTCCAGTCGCCCTTGAGCATCTCCAATGCAGCGACGGGATTGTCGCGTCTGCACGACCTCAAGATTGACTTTCTTTCACCGTGTGATGCCGTCGACCAAGCCTCAGCCCCGTCGGCACTCGTATCGGAACATCCCATTAGCCCAAGCAGCCAACGGGCGCGGTTGCCACCGAGCACAGCAAGCAGCTCCCGCTCTTCACTGCCGGTGGAATTGTTGCGGTCGTAGGCGCGCCGCAACAATGGCGGCAATACTTCCGGGGATATTATTCGATGCATAGCGGCAGCCTTACGGTAAGCATAAGGCAACAGGAAACGCATTTGCAAGAGCCGAGAGAGCATGGCGTTCTGCCCATCGCCAAGATATGGCAAATCCTCGCCGGGAGCTTCGCCTGCCGTCGCCACCACGGCGGACGGTTGAGGCTCCCACCCTGCCCGCCTGTAGGCAAAGGCTACGGTAGCAGCCTGATAGAAAGCTTCCTCACGGTCGTGTGCCGCACGTTGTATTGCCTGCATCACTCCGTCCAGCGCCTCAGGCAGACCGTCGAAGTCAATGTCTCTGTTTGCTGTACCAAGCAACGCCGCCTGTATTATATTGTCAGTTATGTTCATCTCTCCAAGTATGATATTCGTTATTATACCACATAGCCACCAGTCGCCACCTGCCATCATTTGCAAGCACAAAGGCACAAAATGGTTTTCCACCGCTAATGGCAAGCACATCTATGCGCATTTCGTCGGAAACAACCAATGGCACAGCATTGCCGGCCATGTCGACCAGGCAACACGCCCCGCCACTGCCGGCCAGCAAAACATCGGATACCAGCAAAGGTATGTCTTCGGCCAAAGGATTCTCTGTGGCATGCTGTCTGTAACGCAGTGCAGCCTGCGACAAGTCGGCACAGAAAGCGGGCACGACCCTGCCATCGACCAAGATCAGTTCTTTTGGCAACGCACGACGGTTGGTACCCGCCCCTGGATAGTAACACATGCTGCCGTCATAGACACAACCCGGAACCCAGCCTGCATCGGCTATGCTGCCCGGTACAGAGAAACTGAGATAGATGGCACAACGGCCGCTGTGCTCCCCATAAAACCAGTATGAGTCGGTGGTAAGTCCGTTTGCTGTCTGCGAACGCTTGCCAAGCACAAGCCAACGGTCAACCAAGGGCTCACCGCCCAACACCATGTCACGCGATTGCGAAAAGCCGACTTGTATGCGAATCTCATCCTGCCAGTCGACCGGCAGCCGGTCTACATTACGATAGGCGCTTATCACCATGAACAGCTTACTTAGCTTGTCGGTAAGCTCATGTTTCCAACTCTCGGCACCATAATCAATGTCGGCCATCGCCCTGAGCCGTGCGGCAAGGCCAGGTGCCTGGGCGTCGACCATGCGCTTGGCCATGGCCTCAAAAACAGAATATGCACGTTCGGGAACATTGACAAGACCGTTGCGCAACAGGTCTTTCATCCACACTTCCAAGTCGGCTATGCCTTCCATCACATTCTGGTGGCGCTTGGCCAAACGCTTGGCCTTGGCTTCCTCGTCCACCGGTGCTGCCTGAGTGCCTGGCTTTTCTTTTTTCTCGGCCCTGACAGCACGCTTGTCCAGCCATGACTTCACCCAATCGGGCTCGTCGGCCTGCTCAAATCCATCGGCATGGCTTTCGTAAAGGAAAAGCAGCCCGAGGGCATGTTTGCAGGGAAACTTTCGGCTCGGACACGAACATTTGAAAGCTATATCGGTAATGTCAACCGCAGTCTGGTATGGATTTTTGCCGCTGCCTTGGCAATGCCCCCAGATGCATCGGTCGCTGAATTGCCTGACACTCCACTTGGAAGTGGTTGCCAAACCCTTGGCAGCCTTAACGGAAGCCTCGTCTGGTGCGAGCTGAACTATCTGTTCTTTAGTTAATTTCAAAGGCATATCGTTGTTTAATTTATAGCATATATGTTTTTACAAACACTGTCTAAAACCCACAATCGGGCCATATCATCCGGCCTTGCCATGTGCCCCAAGACCACAAATGACGGCCAGCCAGTGCTTTGTGCCGCCTTGCCTCAATGATGTGGCTGTGCACCACCACTTACAATTATGCATTCATTCTCATCATAAACCATTAACTCTAAAATGACGCATTTACGTCAATAGATTTTGGCTGTTTTAGGTTGGCAATACCAAACGACATGTAATCATTCATGCTGTCATTTACTGAAAGCCATATTCACCGTCTGGATGGCACTTACAGACGTTACCTTGATTGACGTCTACACTGCCGATGCCGGTTACTCCGTATGCGGAAAGCCAGAAAAACATGTGGCAACAATACAATAGCCTATGCCTGGATATGCACTTACCGGCCACCATTTCCAACATTCGCCGCCACACATTCTGGAACATACCCATGCAGACTGTAGCTACATGTCATTGATTTGACGACAAATATCCATGATACGTCCATTTTGCAAAATACAAAGTTAATGCATTTAATGCATTGTTTGGTATTTTTTTTGCAAATAAATGTTATATTAATATCCGCAATATTCACCTACTTGCAAATATGCGGCTGAAGACATCCTTTGTTTTCTTTATTTCCCGTATGCGCCATATCGCGACACCAAACGGCATGTTTTGCTTCGCGATATGGCCTGTTTCAGCCAGACAAACGGCACATCTTGCAACTCTCTGAATGGCAATGGGTTAAGGGGAAAGCCCCTTGCAGGTGTACTAAACACCAAAAATGCCGACGGAGATGCGCGCATGCCGACTGCAAAATATGGCATGGGCTGTTTGCAGATATGCATCAACGCTACCGACAAACGTATGCACGGCAACCGGCAGGCATCGCTCAAAAAAGTTTAACGGCCTGTTCGAAAATTGCCAAAAATTGAAAAAACATCCCGCCAATCCACATTGATCAATCCTATCGCCTATATTCATTATGTATAAGGACAACAAGTTTAATTATTCAAAATCAAAACCATCATGACGTCATTAAGATTAAAATTCCGGCCTTCCACAGCCAACGGAAAGGAAGGAACGCTGTTCTTCATCCTAACCCACCGCAGGGCAACGAGAACAATATATACCGAGTTTCATATCAAGCCAAATGAATGGAACGATTATTCGTCTGCCGTTAAAATATCAGGCACGCCAGAGCGGCAAGCGCAATTGCAGTTGATTGCATCAAAAGTAAACTGGAGTTACAAACTGCTGAAATCCATTATTGCAGAAAAAGAAACGTCGTGTGTTGAGTACAGCGCAGACGACATCATCGAGGCATACAGACGATTGCCGCCATACCAAACGTGGTTCTGCTTCATAAGGGATATGGTTGAAATGAAAATAAGCACCGGACGTATGGGAACGGCCAAAACATATCGTGACGCCCTGAGCAGCTTTGCCAAATTTCGCAATGGGGAAGACATTACCGCCGACGCCCTCGAACCAAGGCACATTGCTCAATATGAAGCTTGGCTGAAAAGCCGAGGGCTAAATCGCAACTCGTCGTCATGCTACTTGCGAACCCTACGCACACTCTACAGAAAAGCCGTTGAAACAGGACTAACCATGGACAAAGACATATTCAGGCATGTGTTCACCGGGTTTGCCAAAACGGCAAAACGAGCCATTACTATCGAGTCGGTAAGAAAAATAAGACAAATAAAACTGGATGACGGCTCGCCGATAGCATTCGCCAGAGACATGTTCATACTGAGCATTTACCTGCAGGGCATGGCCTTTGTAGACTTGGCATACCTTAAAAAGACTGATGTAAGGAACGGGCTGCTGATGTACAAACGCAAGAAAACCAGACAAAACCTGGCCATAGGCTGGGAACCGCAAATGCAGGAAATAGTAAATCTATACACGCATCTAACTAAAGAAAGCCCCTACTTACTACCTATCATCACTAAACCGGACGGGACAGAACGGCAACAGTATGAGAAGATGGAACACAACGTGAACAGAAACTTAAAGAAACTTGGCTGTATGGCCGGCTTGAACATTCCACTGACAACTTATGTAGCACGACATACGTGGGCAAGCACCATGCGTGATTTGGGAGTAGACCTGTCTATAATAAGCACAGGCTTGGGGCACGACAGCCTTCGGACTACCCAAATATATCTTTCTACGATAGATAATGCGTCGGTAACAAAAGCAAATCAGATGATGATAAACAAACTATTGACAGACTAAGGCGCTGAGATAAA
>ULRH01025083.1_pt1 | contig 11292 bp, 7 predicted proteins | sample 1955271 | NCBI WGS metagenome assembly ULRH01 (sample SAMEA4835677, study PRJEB28245) | human gut metagenome | biome: gut microbiome; material: fecal sample | place: Denmark | collected 2008 | reverse complement strand
TCCCCTTTATAAAGAGGTCACCCACTTCCCCCGGGTGACCTCCATTTTTTTTGTCCTATTTCGTTTTGTTAAAATACCACTTGCCTGCTGCTGACAGATCGCCGTTTGTCCAGCCGCTCGTTTTGCTGCAGGTGCTGGCGATCAGCGCAGAAGATTCGTTCTTATTACACAGACTCCACGCAGTATAGCTGATATTGTACCGGTCCAGCAGACGCAGCCATTGATTGCCGGAGGCCTTGTCAAGCGCACCGTTTCCTGATGCATCACAGATACTGAACTCAGTCACCATCACCGGCAGACCTTTTTTGTGTGCCGTCTTCAGTTTTTCCTGATTCCATTCTTTATGCGTCCCGGCATAGAAATGAAGGGCATACATAAGATTCTTTCCCTTCAGTGGGCTCTGCGCCACAACATCCACATCCTGGGACCAGGTTGGTGTTCCAATCACGATCACGGCATTTTTGCTGTGTTTCCGAATGGTCTTTACAATGGTCTTTGCATAAGGTTTGATCTGCTTATTCCAGGTGACATTACCGTTTGGCTCATTACAGATCTCATATATGACATTCTTCTGACCGCCGTATTTCTTCGACATCTTCGTGAAGAATTTCTTTGCTTCCGACTTATGCTGATTTGGATTGCCGTCATTGAGGATATGCCAGTCGATGATCACATACATTCCAAGCTCCGTCGCATATTTCACTCCCTCCCGGACCTTGTTGACTGCATCCGGACCATATCCCTCGGACTTATTGGTGTACATTGCCAGACGGATCGTATTGATACCATAGTTGTCCCGAAGGGTCTGGAATGCGTCCTTATTGACATACTGCGGAAACCATGCAATGCCATGGGTGCTGACACCCTTCAACTGGAACTTCGCACCATGGCAGTCTTTCAGATCCGTTCCGGATACATGAAGCGCCCCATGCCGTTTCACCGGAGTGATCCCTGCTGCCTCTGCCGTTCTGGTCAGCTCATCACTTACCGTTCCCATAACATCTGCCGCCCCAGACGCAGCGATGCCCGACTGACTCTTCTTCTCTGCCGGATTTCTGCCGGAAATTTCTGCCAGAACCGCCCCCGTTAAACCGACAACAATAACAATAAAAGCAGCCGCCATAAATATCTTTCCAATATGGCTTTTCATTTTCTCTTTCATCTGACTCATTTACTCCTCCATTCCAATACTGTTTTGCATTTCAGGACGTCGCAGAAATATCATACGCCTAAGACTTGTTTACAACGGATCAATCTCCGGAAACATCTCCCGCATCAGACGTTGATATCCATCCAGACGCTGCACCTTATGCACCTTCTTGCGAAGCTTTTTGCCATCCGGCATGCTGTCTGCCAGAAAGCCCCACAGCTCCTTCATCTTAAAAAGCACCGGCTGACCGGGTCCATACGCTTCGCAGTATGCCTTGCAAAGCGCATTGGCATATGCTCCGATCCGGTTGAGCCTTTCTTTTTCGGACAAATTTCTCATCCCGCCGGCTCCGGACATGTTTTGCTGCCCATTCCCCGTACTTTCACCTGACGAGGAAGCGGGTTGTTCTTCCCAACACTCCTCTCTCTCCTGTATTTGTAACGCTAACTCCGGATGAGCCATAAGCCCCCGTCCTATCATTATCCGGGTCACCTCCGGAAAACGGGCACGAATCCGGTCATAATCCTCCAGAGAACAGATATCACCATTGTAGCACAACGGCATATTACAGCGTTGCACCGCTTCCGCAAACATATCCAGATTTGGTGTATTTTTGTAATAATCCTTTTGCACCCGCGGATGAATGATCAGCTCCTCCACCGGATACTGATTATAAATATCAATGATCTCCGGAAATTCCTCCGGATCATCCACTCCTAATCTTGTTTTGATGGATATTTTCAGCGGACATTCCCGGTAGATTTCCTCCAGAAACCGGTCAAGCGCCACGGTTCTTGCCAGAAAACCGGATCCCTTCCCCTTAGAAACCACAGTCCGGGCCGGACAGCCCAGATTCAAATTAACCGTATCGTAGCCCAGCTCCGCCATCTGCCCGGCTACCCGCAAAAACTCTTCCGCACGGTTGCTCATAATCTGTGGAATGAGACATCCCACCTGATTATTCTCCGGCAGGATGTCTCTCATCTCCTTATTTCTCAGACGTTTGCTGTCTGTCGCTGTAATGAAGGGAGTGAAATAGCGGTCAATCCCTCCATAATATTTTTCAAAAACATTCCGGAATACATATCCGGTAATACTCTCTAAGGGTGCAAAATACACCTGCATGACAGTTCTCCATTCTATTATAAATATAGTACTTCTTCCGGTCATGCTGTGGCACCGGACCGCTTCTTTCTACTGTACCAGCTGTGCCGGTGGTGTATGAAGGATCTTCCGGACCGGAAGTATACTGACTATAATGTTGACAGTAAACATAGCAAGGATCAACAATGCCGCCATCCACCATGGGAACAGGAGATAAATCTCCAGCGACGGAATTGAGGTGATAAATTTGATGACTCCACTGGTGATCAGGATGGCAGGAATACATGTGTACGCTGTCATCATGACCATCTCCAGCATATATGCCTTGAGAATACTTCCCGGCGAAATACCGATCAGCCGGTAAACTGTCAGTTCTTCGCTTCGTGCCATTGCATTTGACTTTATAGTAAAATATATCATAATCAGTGATAATACTGCAACTGCTATTGTCACAATATATCCGGCATTCAGGCCGCTTTCCTTCTGCTCCTTCTGATATTCCTTGATCTGAAGCTGTGCATTACTCTGTGCCCGCACTTTGAAATAATCCTTATAGTCTTTACCTTTTTTCTCAAAACAGGCTATGGTTCCCTCTACATCATCGGTATATACCTGAAACTGCTTGGCATTTACCACATAAGCCATCCGGATCTCCTCACATTTGTCCTTCGGAAGCACATACTCCGCACCGCTGTCCAACGGACATTTCCCTACGATCTTACATGTATCCAGTCCAAGCTTCTGCTCTGCCTGACCCGTGATCATCTCACCGCTCTGCCATCTTTTCTGTTGCTCGTAGTCCTGATACTGATTTTCGTCCACAAGGATCTGATTTCCCTTCAGCTTCACATCCCCATATTCTTCCGGATACGCCTGGCGCAGCTCCTCATCCGACATAATCTTTTTGTCTCCGTAATTCATTCCGAAGGCTACATACGGACTCACATAAACAGAGGGCTCTCCTGTGTCAGATACACCTACAATCTCCAGCTCAAGATTTGAAATTGTGGTAATGACCTTTAAACCCAGCAAAGACTCTTCCTTGTTGTAAAGAGACGTTACAACGCTTCCGGACTTTTGGAAGGTAGATAAGAGCCACTTGTCAATCACAAGCTCTTTCCGGTTCTTTGGCAGACGTCCGCATACCAGATCCTCCTTCTTCAGCTCACTGTAATCTACCGCTGAAAAATTATCAATTTTAGCATTGACCTGTTTCAACTGACGGAAGCCGTCATAGCTCAGGTTTAATGTTCCCTGTTGCAATGCGTTATATTTGATATCGGAAGTCAGCGTTTCCTGACAATATTTTTCTACTGCCTTAGACACCTCGCTGTCATCCCCGTTTGCCGGCTCCAGCTGTACCGTCACATAATGCGAATCCTGCGTCACAACCTCCTGCTTGTTGATGTCATGCTGCATCATAAAATCTGCAAGTGCAAGCACCAGCAGAACGGAAGTTGCCAAAAGGATCCCCACGATAAAACGATGTTTTTTCCCAAGCATTCTTATGTTTTCGCAGGCAAGCTTCCAGATCTGTCCCATAGGCAGCCCCATACTCCGTCCTGCCTTGAGTTTTGGCAAATGATAGGATATTTCCTCCATCTGGCTCTGATCCAGCTTTGGACGGCTTGCATCCCGCATTACACAGCCGGATTCCTCTCCTGTCAGCACCAGCTCCACATTGTCCTCCGTCTGAATGTAAAGCTTTCCGTCCTTCCATGCCAGATTGATGTGAAGCTTTCCCTCCGGCTGCTCCTCCAGATCATCCCGATGGAATTTTTCCCGGTACATGGACAGGTCAATAAAATCTTCCTCTACCCTCTGCTGCTCCATGTCTTTCAGATAAATATCGGAATCATCAATTTTCTGATAACCGCCGCTTGGATCATTGGCATAATCCCGCTTGATCTCTCCATCCTGAATCTCTATAATGCGGTCAGCAAAGAATTTGGCGATCGCCTTCTCATGAGAAACTAAAATCACAAGGCATTCTTTTGAAATACTTTTCAGGATGCTCATGGTTTTCAGGGTATTTTCCTCATCCAGATTACCCGTAGGCTCATCGGCCAGAATAATCTCCGGCGACTTCACAAGTGCTCTTGCAATGGAAACTCTCTGCTGCTGTCCACCGGAAAGCTGCGAGATGCGCTTCTTTTTGTAGCGGGACATCCCCAACGCCTCCAAAACATAATCCACACGCTCATCTTTCTGCTCCTCCGTCAGATCAAATACATTCAGAGCCAGCTTCACATTGTATGCTACCGTATAATCCTGCAGCAGATAATAATTCTGGAAAATATAACCAAATTTCTGGTTTCGGAGACGTTCGATCTTGTTCTGCTCATACTTTCGAAGCACCACATCATCAACCTTGACTGTGCCGCTTTTGAAGGTATCCAGTCCTCCAATGGTGTTCAGCAGAGTGGTCTTTCCTGATCCACTCTCTCCCAGAATACACACAAGCCCCCGGTCCCCCAGCTCCAGACTGACCTCTTTTAATACATGGTTTTCATTGGACTTGCCTTTATTAAAATATTTATCGAGTTTTTCTATTTTTATCATTTCTTATTCCTCCATTCTGTCCCCGTTTAATGACCGGAACCGACTTATTCCTGTCTCAACGTACGATTAAAAAAGAATACCGTCAAAAACAGCAGGACCGCATTATACACGATAAACAGAACAAAGCCTATGATTCCATAATAAAACATCATATTGCGGATAAAGGATACACCTGTCTGCTGCAGAATCACCATAATGATCGCTGTAACGATCACCGCTGCAATACAGTGAATTCCCATTTCCAGATATGTGATCCTGCCCATCTGCCTGCGCCTCATTCCTATAAAACGCAATACACTGTAATCCTTTTTCTTGATCTTCAAAATGGAGCGAATGATCAGGATCTGCAAGATTGCAAGTGCGATCAGGATCAGAGTGGAGATTCCAATAACCTCCAGTCTTTTATATACCTTTTCCTGTACATATTTTGTGGCACTTACCTGATATGTGCTGATGGCATCATAACCCATATCCTGCAGCTCCCGAAGCACTTTATCGGTTTTGCTGTAATTTGCAATATACACACTTGCCTGTGTGGTTCCGATATTATAATAATCCCTCAGCTTCTGGTAAATCTCCGGGCTGACCTCAATAAAATCTCCTCCCTGCTGACTGAAATCTTCGGCATATTCAATATCTATCGAGATACGATTGGCTTTTGGGGATGTTTCCTCCGAATCTGTTTCCAGACCGGCTGCTTTCATATTCTGATCGATCTCATCCGCCTGCGCACCGGCCGTATCGTTACCGGATTCTTCCTTTTCTATATGAAGAACTCCCTGTTGCCCCGAAAATGCCATTTTCAGATCACTCGGAACAAGTCCATAACCGGTGGATGGTATGATATAGTTCTCTGAAACACGCACCTGATTGTCTTTGAGATCATCGGCAACAACGACATATACCGGTTTCATGGTCCCATAATATTTCTCATATCTCATGTCCCAGCAAAACTCTCCCCACACCACAAACTTATCCATACCATATGTCAGCATCTGGCAAAGCTCCGGATGAAAATACACCTGTCTTGTATTGTCCTTTAATATCCCCACGATCTTCAGATCCTGAAAGCAGCTTTCTCCCTCTTTCCACAAATTTTCGGATGAAAAATAGCACCGGATCTGACTGTTCAGCTTCTTTTTGTCTGTGGTATACAGCACGATCTCATTTCGTTCCTTCGGAAGGCGGCCTGATGCCAGATCCGACTTGGTGATCGCCGTGGAGGATTTCATAAAATGTGTTTTGTCCAACAAGCGGATTCCCTGATTCTTTTCTTTCTCTGTCATACCATCGTTATCCACATTTGTAATCTGCTTATCCTGACTGCCGTGAGTCTTTTCGTAATCCTTATCCTCTTCTATGTAATAATTGATATCATTGGCATAATCGCAAAGATCTGTCATGGTTACATATTTTACACCGGCGATTGCCGCCTGATCCTTCTCGGTCAATACACTGTTGTCCGGATGACGCACTACCAGACGGGTATCATTTTTCTGCAGATAAGCATCACTGTTATACTCCTTTGTGATTCTGTCATCCCGATACACCAACAACTCCCCGATAAACAGGAATGACACTACTGCCGTGATCAGAAAAAAGGTAAAGAACAGTCCCGCTCTTGCCTTCTGCATTTTGATATTTTTTAACGCAAAAAAATTCTCCAGATGCTTTTTTTTCGTTTTTTCTCCTGAGTTGCTTTTAATTTCACCTTCGGAGGGATTCTGGTGGTCCTGATCCACATTTTCATCCCGCTTATTCACAGGAACATCAGTTACCACCTCTCCATCGTGAAGCCGGATTCTTCTGGTAACATACGGTTCCGCCTGATCATAATTGTGCGTTACCATGATCACCAGTTTCTCATGGGATAACCGCTCCAGAATCTCCACAATCTGTTCTCCCGTCTCACTGTCCAGATTGCCGGTCGGCTCATCTGCCACAATGATATCGGTATTCTTTGCCAGCGCTCTGGCAATCGAAAGCCTCTGCTTCTGTCCGCTGGAAAGCTGTGATGCTCTCTGCGCCGCCTGCTCCGTCAGACCTACCTGCTCCAGATAAGCCATTGCCTCTTCCTTCGAGCTTTCCGGGTCCTTTCCCTGGATCACCAATGCCGCAAGAATATTATCCAGTGCCGTATAGTGATTGATCAGACTGTAATCCTGAAACACAAATCCGATCTTATTGCGCCGGTACTCCTCCCAATCCTGATCATCATATTGGAAGGTCGGCTCTCCCCGGAAGTACATTTCTCCTTCATCAAAAGGAAGCATTCCACTGATCACGTTCAAAAGAGTGGATTTTCCTCCTCCACTCTCTCCGGTGATCGCCACAAACTCTCCCATGGAAAATTCCAGATTGATCTTACGCAGTGCCTGCGTGACAGATGTATCGGAATAATAATATTTGCTGATATTCTGCAGCCGCAATATCGTCTCTGCCATATCGTTTCTCCTTTCGTCCATTTCGCTACATCAATCCTATCATAGAAAAAAGCAAAAAAAATCACTGCAAATTTCATAAAATTTACAGTGATTTTTTCAGTTGCACGAATTATTAAATCAAAATTACACGAATTATTCAATCTTTTTTATTCGTATCTCTCTTAAATTCTTACAAATTTCTTAAGATTTTATTTAATGCTTTCCGGCAAGATCAATTCGGATCAATGCCTTCTTCAGTGCAAGCTCTGCACGGACCATATCTACCTCTTTGGAACCGCTTGTCAGCCTGCGTTCTGCACGTTCTTTCGCTTTCCGGGCACGGTTGGCATCGATCTCATCCGGCCATTCGCATGACTCCGCCAGCACAGTGACCTTGTCCTTCTGGATCTGCACGAAACCATCATGAAGCGCTGCCTCCCGGACATTACCGTCCGTCTTGATCCGCAGCACACCCGGCTCCAGGATCGTCGTCAGCGGAATATGCCCCGCCAGCACACCGATCTCGCCCTCTGTGGTCTTCATCTCTACCATATCCACAGCTTCATTAAAAAACACACGGGTCGGAGAGATGATCTGCAAATTAAATGTTTTTTCAGCCATCTAAGCCCCCCTTATTTGGATGCCGAAGCTGCACGCTCTACGACGTCATCAATACTGCCGGCATTCAGGAAATAGCTCTCCGGAATCGCATCATGCTTACCATCCAGAATCTCCTGGAAACCACGGATTGTCTCAGATACCGGTACATATTTGCCGGGAAGTCCTGTAAACTGTTCTGCTACATGGAACGGCTGTGACAGGAATCTCTGTACCTTTCTTGCACGGTTTACTACCAGCTTATCCTCCTCGGAAAGCTCGTCCATACCAAGAATGGCGATAATATCCTGCAGCTCCTTATATCTCTGAAGAAGCTCCTGTACGCTTCTGGCTACCCGGTAATGCTCCTCTCCTACGATATGCGGATCAAGGATACGCGATGTGGACTCCAGCGGATCTACTGCCGGATAAATACCCAGCTCTGCGATGGAACGCGCCAGTACAGTTGTTGCATCCAGATGTGCAAAGGTATTGGCCGGAGCAGGGTCTGTTAAGTCATCGGCAGGCACATATACAGCCTGTACCGAAGTGATAGATCCCTTTTTGGTAGATGTGATACGCTCCTGCAGCGCACCCATCTCGGTCTGCAGTGTCGGCTGATAACCTACGGCACTAGGCATACGTCCAAGAAGTGCTGACACCTCAGAACCAGCCTGTGTAAAACGGAAAATATTATCAATGAACAAGAGGACATCCTTACCGGAACGGTCACGGAAATTCTCTGCCATAGTAAGTCCTGTCAGACCTACACGCATACGCGCTCCAGGCGGCTCATTCATCTGACCGAATACCATGGTGGTCTTGTCAATAACACCGGACTCGATCATCTCATAATAAAGATCGTTACCCTCACGGGTACGCTCTCCTACACCGGTAAACACAGAATATCCACCATGCTCCTGCGCGATATTTGTGATCAGCTCCTGGATCAGTACGGTCTTACCTACACCGGCACCTCCAAAGAGACCGATCTTACCACCCTTCTGATATGGACACAGAAGATCAACGACCTTGATACCTGTCTCAAGAATCTCTGTGGCTGTAGACTGCTCCTCAAAGGATGGTGCTTTTCTATGAATTGGATCATACTGTACGTCCGTTGGTGCCGGCTTCTCATCGATCGGCTCACCCAGTACGTTAAACATACGTCCCAGCGTTGCCTCACCAACCGGTACACTGATCGGACCGCCGGTAGCTTCCGCTGTCATACCACGCTTTAATCCATCAGTAGGACCCATGGCGATACAACGCACGGTGTCATCTCCCAGATGCTGTGCCACCTCAACCACCAGCTTTTTCCCATCTTCCAATGGGACATTTACTGCATCGTTGATCTCAGGCAGTCCACCCTCTGGGAATTTGATATCAAGGACGGCACCAATAATCTGCGTCAGCTTACCTGTCTTTAAATCTGCCATCTTTCTTATCTCACTCCTTTTTACTATATTTCATTTCTGCTGTACTTTGCCTATCCTTCAGCAAGGTACTATTTCAATCATTTTTTCATTTCTTATCATTACTGGATCGCCGAAGCACCGGCAATGATCTCTGTCAGCTCCTGTGTAATAGACGCCTGACGGGCACGGTTATAACGCAGGGACAGATCACTGATCATATCCTCCGCGTTGCTCGTTGCAGAATCCATCGCCTGCATGCGGGCTCCATTCTCGCTGGCATACGCCTCGGTCAGACCGCCAAAGATCAGACTGTTGATATACTTTGGCACAATGGCGTCCAAAGCCTCCTCTGCCGCCGGCTCATAATTCATCAGCGTAATGCGCTCCAGCGGATCAGCCGCCTCCTCGCTCTCCGATGTAATATCGTCTGCATCGATCGGCAGAAGCTTTACCATTGTCGGAATCTGTACCACGGTGTTTTTGAATATGGTGTAAACCAGATAGATCTCACCAATATTGCCCATGGTAAACTGGCTGAGGACATCTTTTCCCACAGCAATCGCATCATCATACATAGGACCATTCATGGCTTCCGAATAATCATTTACGATCTCATATCCCAGATGCTCCAGTGCGTCACGGCCCTTGGTTCCCACGGAAAAAATCTTTGTATTGTCCGGGGTAAAACGATCATCCTTGGAGATCATTTTGACAATGTTGGAATTGTAACCACCTGCCAGTCCACGGTTGGATGACACAACGATCACAGCCTTCTTGTCCGACGTTCCTTTCTGCAGGAAAGGATGAGACATCTGTCCGGACTTTGCGATCATTCCGGCTACCGTCTCATACATCGTATCAAAATACGGCTTGGATTCCTCGGCATTCTGCTTTGCCTTGGTCAGCTTAACCGAAGACACCAGCTTCATTGCCTTAGTGATCTGCTCCGTACTCTGTACGCTCTCCTTCCTCCGTTTAATATCTCTCATAGAGGCCATATGATTTGTTCCTCCATTCTATTTTCTTTCTACGATACATCTGCGACAGCAGCTTATTTTACAAAATCTGCCTTGAACTCCTCGATGGCTTTTACAAGCTTCTCCTCAATCTCCTTACTCATCTCGCCCTTCGTGCGGATCTCGTCAGGAATTTCCGGATACCTGGTATCGACATACTCAAAGAGTCCCTTCTCAAACTCAAGGATCTGATCCAGCTCAATATCGATCAGATATTTCTTGGTTGCTGCATAAATGATCATAACCTCGTTTTCTACAGGCATCGGATTATACTGATCCTGCTTCAGGATCTCGCGGATACGCTCTCCCTGTGCCAGCTGTGCTTTTGTCTCCGGGTCCAGATCAGAACTGAACTGGGAGAATGCTGCCAGCTCACGGAACTGCGCCAGCTCGATACGGATCGGTCCGGCAATCTTTTTCATTGCCTTGATCTGCGCTGCGCCACCAACACGGGATACAGACAGTCCGGCGTTTACTGCCGGACGGAATCCGGAGTTGAACATCTCTGTTTCCAGATAAATCTGACCATCTGTAATAGAAATTACGTTGGTCGGAATATATGCTGATACATCGCCTGCCTGAGTCTCAATGATCGGCAGAGCTGTCAGGGAACCGCCGCCCAGCTTGTCAGAAAGTCTGGCTGCACGCTCCAGCAGACGGGAATGCAGATAGAATACATCTCCAGGGAATGCCTCACGTCCCGGTGGACGCTTGAGCAGTAAGGAAAGGGTACGGTATGCTGCTGCATGCTTGGTCAGGTCATCATAAATGATCAGCACGTCCTCTCCTGACTCCATCCACTCCTCACCGATGGCACATCCGGAATACGGAGCGATATACTGTAAAGGTGCCAGCTCACTTGCTGTTGCCGCAACGATCGTTGTATAATCCATCGCACCGTACTCATCCAGCTTCTTTACGATGGTAGCTACGGTAGATGCTTTCTGGCCAATGGCAACATAAATACATTTTACTCCCTGGCCCTTCTGATTGATGATCGTGTCGATGGCAATGGCCGTCTT
>ULRH01021402.1_pt1 | contig 11347 bp, 7 predicted proteins | sample 1955271 | NCBI WGS metagenome assembly ULRH01 (sample SAMEA4835677, study PRJEB28245) | human gut metagenome | biome: gut microbiome; material: fecal sample | place: Denmark | collected 2008 | reverse complement strand
TGGTAGGATGGTGCATGCCTACACTATTGCTGAATAGTTACTACCGTGTGAACTAAAAGCTGCAAGTTGGGTTAGGCAAAAACAATAGACAATCACCATAAAACAACGATCGATATGAAGAAGAACAAGATGAAGAAGATACTCACGGCAGCATTTTGTGCGGCCATGGCGTCGCCGGCCCTTGCACAAGGGTGGCCGACGGGCTATGAGGGTGTGATGCTACAGGGCTTCTACTGGGACTCCTATAGCGACAGCCAATGGAAGAACCTGGAGAAACAAGCCCCGGAACTGGGGTCGTATTTTTCCCTGCTATGGGTGCCCCAAAGCGGAAAGTGTCTGGAGGAGCACAACGTGATGGGCTACACACCCTATTACTACTTCGACCAAAACTCCAGTTTTGGTAGCGAGGCGGAACTCCGGTCGATGATCGGGGCCATGCGCCAAAACGGGGTGGGGGTCCTGGCCGACGTGGTGATCAACCACCACAACACGAACGGTTGGTTCTCCTTCCCCAAGGAGGAGTATCGCGGCACGACCTACCAACTCCAGTCGTCCGACATCACGTCCGACGACGACCAAGGAAAAACCGCAGCCGAAGCACAAAGGCAGGGCATCTCGCTCGGCAGCCACAAGGACGAGGGTGAAGACTGGGATGGCATGCGCGACCTCGACCACCAAAGTCCCAACGTGCAACGGGTGATCAAGGCCTACGAGCAGTACCTCGTGGAGGACCTCGGCTATAGCGGTTTTCGCTACGACATGGTAAAGGGCTTTGGCGGGTCGCACGTGGCCGACTACAACCGCGCGGCCAACGTGGCCTATTCCGTAGGCGAGTTTTTCGACGGCAACGTCGCGAAGGTGAAGGCATGGATAGACAGTACGGAGAAGCAGAGCGCGGCCTTCGACTTCTCCTTCCGCTATACGGTACGCGACGCCATCAATGGTGGCGACTGGTCGAAGCTGGCCAATACGAAGACCTTGGTGGGCGACGAGGCATACCGACGCTATGCCGTGACGTTTGTGGAGAACCACGATACACAATACCGTAGCGCCAGCGAGCAGAACGACCCGATACGCAAGGACACGCTCGCGGCCAACGCCTATCTCCTCGCCATGCCGGGCACGCCCTGCGTCTTTCTCCCCCATTGGCAGGCCTACACCCGCGAGATCAAGTCCATGATCGACGCGCGCCATCTGGCGGGCGTGACGAGCACGAGCACCTTCGCCAGCTACCGCAGCTCGGCAGCCTACTATGGCGTGACGACCCAGGGCACGCGCGGAAAACTGCTGGCCGTGGTGGGAAGCGGCATGGCCGACCCCGACGAGTCCTTCTATGTGAAGGTGCTGAGCGGCCACCACTACGCCTACTATCTCTCGCCCGAGGTGGAGAGCGCCTGGACGGACCTGCCCTCAGGAAGCTATCATGACGGGGCCCAGAAGGCGCGCCTCACGGCCGTATCGGCCTCTAAGGACGCCCAGCTCGTCTATACCCTCGACGGTAGCGAGCCGACGCCACAGAGCGCCAAGGCAAAGAGCGGCACGAGCCTCACGATACCTACGGGCAAGACGACCCTGAAGGTGGGTCTCCTGGTCGATGGCAAGGTGCGGGGTGTCATCACGCGCCAGTATGAGATAGGCGAGTTCCAGCCCTACGACATCACGGTCTATGTCAATGGCGATGCCGTGGCATGGACCAGCTACATCAACTTCCACTCCTGGGGCGGATCCCACACGACAACCGACTGGCCGGGCGACCACGTCACGACCACCCAGACCGTGGGCGGCAAGAAATGGTTCTGCAAGAGCTACACGATGACCACGGCAGACGACAACATCAATTTTGTATTCAGTATCGGCACGGCAGACAATGCCGGCCAGCAGCAGACCGTGGACATCAACAATATCCAGCACGACGCCTTTTTCGAGGTGACGGGCGAGAAGAGCGGCGGCAAATATCTGGTCAAGGACGTGACGACGACCATGGGCGTCGAGGACGTGGCGACCGACCGCCCCACCCTCTCCGACGACCACTACTACACGCTCTCGGGACAGCGCGTGACGCCACCCCTTAGACGGGGCATCTATCTCCACCAGGGCAAAAAGATCATGGTGAAGTAACAGTAGAAAGTCATCCGAATAAAAAAGCGCCAAGGTTGTTTTCAATAGAAGCAAACAACCTTGGCGCTTTTCGTGTAAGGAAATCTCTAAAGAAACATGCGGGACTACGAGAGAGCAGGATGACGAGAAAGCAGGACGACGAGAGAGCTGGAATTCAAGAGAGCGAGACTTCTACAGAGCAGGACGTCGATAGAAGGCGACGTCAATAGAGCAGGACGAGGCCCGCGAAGGCAGCAAAGCAGATCATGCGGATGGGGTTGATCTTCATCCACATCGTACCAACAAAGGTGGCGAAGAAAAGGAAAAGGCTCACGCCAAACTGCCAGGGATTGATATCGGGCGAGGAGAAGTTTTCCACATCACAAAGCAGGAGCGTAGCGGCAGCCAGAAGACCGACGACGGCCGGGCGAAGGCCCATGAAGACGCTCTGGACGGCTGGGGTGCGCATATACTTCATAAACATGCGGCTGATGAGGACCATCAGGATGAAACTCGGCAGGACGAGGGCAAAGGTGGCCGTGGCGCTACCGAGCACGGCCATCATCCCTTCGAAGCCCGCATTGTGGGCCGCGGCATAGCCACAGTAGGTGGCCGAGTTGATACCGATAGGGCCTGGCGTCATCTGGGAGATGGCGACGATATTGGTAAACTCCGAGGAGGAGAGCCAATGGTGTTTCACGACCGTCTCGGCCTGGATGAGCGAGAGCATGCCGTAGCCGCCACCAAATCCGAAGAGACCTATGATGAAAAACGTGAGGAAGAGTTGTAAGAAGATCATAATTCAACGATTTTTCCGTGAGCTTTTTTATTCCGTGGGCTTGACATAGCGTCCATAGACATAGCCACCCAGGCCGGCCGCCAGAATGATCATGACGGGATTGACGCCCAGTTTCCATATCAGCAGGGCCGAGATGAGCGGTATCCAGCAGTTGGCCAACCCAATCCGCGCCCGCTTGGCGAGGTTGAAGGTCGGGACGGCTATCAGGGCCACCACGGCCGGACGGATGCCTCGGAACATGGCAGCTATCCAGCCCACCTCCATGAAGCGATGGAAGAACATGGCGATGAGCAGAATGATGAGAAACGAGGGCAGGGCCGTGCCGAGGGCCGTGCAGAACGCGCCCCGTATCTTGCGGAGCTTGTAGCCGATGAAGACGCTGATGTTGATGGCGAAGACACCCGGACAGCTCTGCGCGATGGCGATGAGGTCGAGGAACTCCTCTTTCCCGATCCATTTGCGCTTCTCCACCACCTCCGACTCGATGATCGGGATCATCGCATAGCCACCCCCGAGGGTGAAGGCGCCAATTTTGAAGAATGTCTTGAAACTCTCCCAGTAAAATTTCATACTCTCTTGTTAGATGTATAGATAATCACTTGTCAGATCAATTGATATCCGCTCGTTAGAAGAATTGATATCGCTTGCTAGAAGAACCGATATTCCCTTGTCAGACCAATTGATATCCTCTTGTTAAAGAATTGATTAGTCCAACCCGCCCCCGAGAGGGCCGATTGGACTAACCACATATATTTTGCCATAAGATGGAGGTGACGGCACGCGGGGCCGACCTTCCATCCTACTTCTTCTTAGCCTCCTCTACCCACTTGCGTGCGTTGACGAAGGCCTCGATCCAAGGCGTGACCTCGTCGGCACGACGATGGCGCGGATACCAACCCTGCTGCCACGGGAAGATGGCACGCTCCAGGTGGGGCATCATGGCCAGGTGACGACCGTCGGCCGAGCAGATGCCCGCCACGTTGTAGTCGGATCCGTTGGGGTTGCCAGGATACTGAGCGTAGTTGTATTTTGCCACGACATGGTAGCGGTCCTCGGGCTCGGGGAGATAGAAGCGTCCCTCTCCGTGGGCCACCCAGATGCCCAGCTTGTTGCCGCTGAGCGAGTGGAACATGACGCTATCGTTCTCAGGGATCGTGACCGAGAGGAAGGCGCTCTCAAACTTCTTCGAGTTGTTGTGGCAGAGATGGGTCTGGTGCTCATGCTCCGGGTTGATGAGGTTGAGCTCCGCCATCAACTGGCAACCGTTGCAGATGCCCAGCGAGAGCGTATCCTCGCGCGCATAGAAGCGGTCGAGCGCCTCCTTGGCCTTGGGATTGTAGAGGAAGGCACCCGCCCATCCCTTGGCCGATCCCAGGACGTCGGAGTTGGAGAATCCGCCACAGAAGACGATCATGTTGACCTCCTCCAGGGTCTCGCGACCACTAATGAGGTCGGTCATCATCACGTCCTTCACCTCGAAGCCTGCGAGGTAGAGGGCGTAGGCCATCTCGCGCTCGCCATTGGTGCCCTTCTCACGGATGATAGCCGCCTTGGACGCAGCCTGACGGTCGGCATCGGTCGTGGTCTGCCAGCGGTCGGCATTGAGGCCATACTGGGCGAGCGTTCCCGTGAAGTCGGGGTTGAACTGCATCTCCACGGGCTGCTTCTTGTAGTTGGTGTAGCGCTTCTTCGCCATGCCGTTGAAGCTCTGGTCGCGGTCGAGGAGATAGGAGGTCTCGTACCAGACGTCGCGCAGGCCGTCGATATCCAGTTCCTGCTTGAAGGCGCCATCGCTAAGGCTCAGCACGCGACGCTCGGGCGTGGGCTGGGCGATGCGGGCATAGCCCACGCAGCACTCCTCCAGGAAGTCGCGCACCTCGTCGGCATGCTCGTCGCTCACCTGGATGACGACACCCGGGTTCTCGGCGAAGAGCTTGCGCACCACGTCGTCGCCCTTGATGTCGTGGAGGTTGACGCGGAGACCGCCCTCCACATTGGCAAACGTCATCTCCAGCAGGGTGGTGATCAGACCACCAGCCGAGATATCGTGGCCCGCGAGGATCCAGCCGCGGTTGATGAGCTCCTGCACGGCCTCGAAGCATTGGCAGAAGTACTGCGGGTTCTTGACCGTTGGCACGTCGTCGCCCACCTTGTTGAGGCTTTGGGCAAAGGCGCTGCCGCCCAGCTCCTGCTCGCAGAAGGAGAAGTCGATATGATAGAGTCGGGAGTTCTTGTCGTTGACGAGGACGGGGGAGACCACCTTGCGGATGTCGCTCACCTCGCCACCACTTGTCACGATGACCGTGCCCGGAGAGATGATCTTCTCGCCATTGGGATACTGCTGGCTCAGGGACAGGGAGTCCTTGCCGGTCGGCACATTCACGCCGATGGCGCAGCAGAAGTCGGAGAGGGCCTTGACGGCACGATAGAGGCGCGCGTCCTCACCCTTCTGTGAGCGGCAAGGCCACATCCAGTTGGCCGAGAGGCTCAGGGAGTCCATGCCGTCGGCCAGGGGTGCCCAGACGATATTGGTCAGCGACTCGGCCACACTCAGCACGCTGCCCGCCTCGGGCGAGGCCAGTCCGGCCTGGGGCGCATGGCCGAGGGCCGTGGCGATACCCTTCTCGCCACGATAGTCGAGGGCCACGACGCCACAGTCGCTCAACGGCAACTGCAGGCGACCCTGGCATTGCTGGCGGGCCACCTTGCCCGTCACGCTACGGTCCACCTTGTTGGTGAGCCAGTCCTTGCAGGCCACGGCCTCCAGCTGTAGCACGCGACGGAGATATTCCTCGAGATGGGCCGCGTCATAGGCTACGGGGGCATAGTGGCGCTCGACGCTCTCGTCGCGCATGATGGTCTTGGGCGAGTGGCCGAACATCTGGGCCACGTCGAGATCGAAAGGCTTCACGCCATCGCCCTGGACGAAGGAGAAGTGGGCGTCGCCCGTGGTCTCGCCGACCACATACATCGGGGCACGCTCACGCTCGGCAATCTTGGCCACATGGGCCAGGTGCTTCTCGTCGATGAGCAGACCCATGCGCTCCTGCGACTCGTTGGCGATGATCTCCTTGGCGCTCAGCGTCTTGTCGCCGATGGGCAGCTTGGTCATGTCGATCTGGCCGCCACACTCCTCCACCAGCTCAGAGAGACAGTTGAGGTGGCCTGCCGATCCGTGGTCGTGGATGGAGACCACGGGGTTGTCGTCCTCCTCCACGAGGGCGCGCACGAGGTTGTAGGCGCGCTTCTGCATCTCGGGGTTGGCACGCTGGACGGCGTTGAGCTCGATACCATTGCTATAGCGGCCCGTATCGACCGACGATACCGATCCGCCACCCAGTCCGATGCGATAGTTGTCGCCACCGACCACGACTACCTTGTTGCCCGGCTGCGGCTCCTTCTTCAGGCAGTCGCGCTTCGTGCCGTAGCCGACGCCGCCGGCGAGCATGATCACCTTGTCGTAGGCATATTTTTCATCATTCTCCTGGTGTTCGAAGGTGAGGAGGGATCCCGTGATGAGGGGCTGGCCAAACTTGTTGCCGAAGTCGCTGGCGCCATTGGAGGCCTTGATGAGGATCTGCTCAGGCGTCTGGTAGAGCCATTGGCGCACGGGCAGGATGTCCTCCCAGTCGCGCAGGGCGGGCTCCTTGCCGTCGTCGCCCTTCAGTCGGGGATAGGCTGTCATATAGACTGCCGTGCCCGCGATGGGCCATGATCCTACGCCACCACCCATACGGTCGCGGATCTCACCACCCGTGCCCGTGGCGGCACCATTGAAGGGCTCTACGGTCGTCGGGAAGTTGTGGGTCTCGGCCTTGAGAGAGATGACGCTCTCCACGGGCTTCACGCGGAAGTAGTCGGCCGTAGATTGGTTTTTCGGGGCAAACTGCTCGATGACGGGTCCCTGGGCGAAGGCCACGTTGTCCTTGTAGGCGGAGAGGATTTTGCCCGGATTCTCGCGGGTGGTCTTCTTGATCATGTTGAAGAGCGACGACTCCATCTCCTTGCCGTCGATGACGAAGGTGCCTCCGAAGATCTTGTGGCGGCAATGCTCGGAGTTGATCTGAGCGAAACCGAAGATCTCGCTGTCCGTGAGCGGGCGTCCGTTCTCCTTCTCTATCTTGTGGAGGTAGGCGATCTCCTCGGGCGAGAGGGCGAGTCCCTCCTCCTCGTTGAACTTCTCGAGGTCGTCCACGCGCTTGATAGGCTCGGGGGCGTGGTCGATGGTGAAGATCTGCTGGTCCAGACCGTCATACATGCGCTGGAGCATGGGGTCGTGGTCGGCCTCGGGCGTATCTACGGGGAAATACTCCTCTATGCGGCTGATTCCCTTCAGGGCCATGTTCTGCGTGATCTCTACCGCGTTGGTGCTCCACGGCGTGACCATCTCGCGCCGGGGGCCTACGAAATATCCCTCCAGCTGATCATTATCTACCGGCTCGGCATCGCCGTAAAGCCAACTAAGTTCGCTTATCTCTTCTTTGGAAAGCTTGTGATCTGCCTCCGTGGCAATCACGCTCTTCGACCTTGTCCTGAAAAAAAGAATCATAATCTGTCGAGTAAATTAGGAAATAATGGTGCAAAGATAGCGATAAATGCACACATGACAAAATAATCGGCTCAGAGAATCGGCAGAAAATGCAAAAAAGCCGCATTCCACAGGGCCTCTACCCTATGAGAATGCGGCTACGTGATCAATAATCCTACGCTCACGCGTAGGGAGAGAACTTATTTATTACAATAAGTGGGGTTGGGGCGGTGGCACCATGATCAGAGCGCCACAGCAGCGACACCTTGAGAAACAAGTGGGGAGAGATTAGTCACCCCACAAGAAGCCATTCTCTTCCTTTTGGGTATCGTCCTTCTGCGTACCGCCCCAGTAGATACTGACTCCATCGTGGTCTGGGTCCGTTGTCGGGTCATCCTGGATGCATCCATTCAACTTCACGGATCCTGCCATGATAGCATGGCTCTCCGTCATCTTGACGACCGTCACTACGGGCTTTACATATTGCTTTTTCATTGTCGTAATGAATCTTAATACGTTAAAACTGTTTTGCTTCTGTCTTATTTCACCACAAACTTGCGTCCGTTCATGATGTGAATGCCCTTGGGAAGGTTCTCCAGCGAGGTGCCCTCATACTGTCCCGTGAGGCTATAGATACGGCCGTCCTGGGCTGCAGACTTGCGGGTGACGTCCTCGATGGCGGTGGCAGCGTCATCTATCTTGTAGTCAAGTGCTTTGTTCGTCACGACATTGCCACATCCATCTACGATTTCCCAAATGCATTTGCCGCGCTTCACCATCACCGGCGCCCCGTCGGCTTCTTTGTACATGAAGAATCTCATGTTGCCATCTCCATAGTTGCGGAAATAGATCTGGCCGTCTGTAAGGAGATGGTCATCATCGCAGATACCAACCATTCGGATGGTCATACCATTGCACTTGTCGACCGCCATCACCACAGGGTTATCCTTATAATCCCCCACTCCGTATGACTTTTCGCCGATATAGTAGACATCTTCCATACTTCCTGGCTTAATGAGCATAGGTATTTTCGGCTCCACAACATTGGCTGATCTAAATGTTACGAGGTAATTCATGTTCTCTCCATTAAGCGTTTTCGGTGTGCAAGTTTGCATTACTGCCAGCAGCGTGCCCTGTCCAAAGTTACTTTCTACCTGCGAACAGCCCATATACTCGGGGAAGACTGCCGTTTGCCATTGACCAGCTTTGAGACTTACGATTTCGAAACCATCATAGTTATAGCTATTACAGCGCCCCTCTTTTTGATTTTTCGGATCGCTTACATCGAATGTGGGCCATGAATCCTCCTTCTGCTCATCTTTATCGGTGGTCATAAAGGTTTTGTACACATGCTCGTTCTTGACATAAAAGGTAACGCCTCTGACATCCTTGAAGGGGTTCGCTTTCAATTTGTTACCCTCGATTTTACAATAGGGCTTATAATCGGTCTGTATATATACCTTAAACTCGCATTGATTTTTATCACCTTTCAGGTCCGGTTTGGCAAATTGTTCGAACGATTTTTCTCCGATTTGCGTTACATGCTTGCCAAGGATAATTTCCCTAGAACCTGTCGTTTTGTCTCTCTTGCCAAAACTTTTAAAACAGCCATTGCCAATTTGTACGACATTGTCTCCAATAATAATCTTTTTGGTATTAAGGTAAACTTTATCACCTCCCTCGCATGCATTATCCACCACACTTGTGACGGGATAAGTCTGGCGTGTCCGTTCGTCATAGGCGAAATCAGGGACCACGATCACTTCTGGATAGGGTTTTTTATCGCCGTACTTATCCTTATCAGAACAGCCTGCCTCCTTGAACTTGTTTCCTGTAAACGTTACCGTTCCATCACCATTGTAGAGATAGGTAAACCCTTTATACACAAATTGATTCGATCCTTTCTGCGCAAACACAGTCTGCACAGACAGCATCAAGACGAGCAAACACATCATCGTCTTGGCCCCTTGGGTCAAGTATCCCCAAGAGGACGTGATTCTTTCGTTTCTTTTCATAATAGCATGATGTTTTTATTTACAACTTAGTTTATTTATTCCATTGTTTGTTTATACACCACGGAACTATCTTCCTAAGGCGTTGTTCTTTGCTTTTTATCGGCATGACCATTCTTTTTCCACCTCTTGCGAAGAGGTGCGACAAAAAGTGTAAAATGGTGTATCACAACGGATAACAGGGGTTGAAAAAGTGCTTGTTTAGGTAAAAAACTACTTCGTATGATGTGTTTTTTGGCAAAAAGTTTGGTAGGATATTTCTTTTGTCGTAACTTTGCACCCGGTTAGCATCCAAAGGCTTAAACGTCCTTTACAAAACTTACAGGTACAAAGCTTACGTTTCCTGGATAGTGGAGGCACACCTCTTCGCAAGAGGTTTTACCCGCGTGGGCCGTTTTCCCGCACCCACGGAGCGGTCTTCGTTGATGACTCCAAGCACTTTCCTGTTGGCCCTTGCCACCCTCATCTGGTTCTTTTGTTCGATATAGATCTTCGTGGTCTGCACATTGGTGTGGCCCATCGCCACAGAGATGTCGGGCATGGCGACGCCCTTGTCGTAGGCCAGCGTGGCCCAGGAGTGGCGCGCGACATAGGAGCTGAGCGTCTTGTGGAGGCCTGCCTGGCTTGCCATTTGGCGCAGCAGACGGTTGTAGCGGCCCAGGGCGGCCCGATAGAGGCGCGTGGCCTCCTTGCCCCTGGCATCGTGGGGCACGAGTGGGAAGAGGCGGTCGCCATTCATCCCGCGCCACCTCTGCAGAATTTTGCGCAAACAGGGCTCCAGGCGGACGCAGACCTGCGCGCCCGTCTTCTGTCTGCGATAGGTCAAATTACCCCCCAGAAATGGCGTTTTGGCGCAGCATGGCAATATCCACGAAGGGCATGCCCATCGCATAGAGACTAAAGAGAAAGACGTCCTGGGCGAGCTGGCGCTGCCAGTCGTCGCCAACGTCGAGGGAGCGCACGCGCCTGATCTCGGCCACGGAGATGGCACGCTTCGGAGTGGGCGCATTGCCCGTGAAGACGTCAGCAAAGAGGTCAAGGCGGCGTACGCCTCCCACCCTATTGTAGAGGGCACGGAGGGACCGTAGATAGCAGGAGCGGGTGTTGCGGGACACGCCCTCCTCGTCCAGCCAGCGGTCGTAGCGCACCACGAGCTTGCGCGAAAGGGTGGCCTCGGCCTTGCCCGAGATGGTGAGAAACCGCTCCAGCGATCGCAGGGCGGTCTTGTAATTGCCGATCGTACTTGGACAGCGTACGCCTTCCATCTGCCTCACTTGGCGATGGGCAAGCTTCAGAAACGACGGTTTGTTAGTACACTTGATAGTTCTCTCATCCTTCCCCTCTGGGCAACCGGTATTGATCTTGATTATCATAATGAAATTATAGTGATAGACTATATTAGAGAGATAACGGGGGAAAGGGAAAAAAATTTCCTCGTCTTCCCCTTCGCCGGACAATCCTTGATATGACGTGCGCAAAAATGGAGGCAAAGGGCCTTTTATGTGCTTGGCGTGGGCAAAACGTGAGGAAAAGGGTGCGGAAAACGCGAAAAGTGATGCAAGCAGATTTTGCGGAAGAAGGCTTGATTGACTTGTCGCATGCAGCCAAGGGAGGAGATCCCGAAAAACAGAGGGTTGAAAATGCCAAAAGAGGGCGTCTGAAAGGGCAAAAAGCCGTATAAAGGGAAGTGGAATCATCAAACTGGAACGAGCAAAAACAAGCCAACCGTCTATCTATCAGTCTTTTAGAAGATAACAGAACAGATTCGTTCCAGTTGTTCCAGTTGTTCCAGTTTATTTTTCAGCGAGTGCGAAATTCCAGTCCACTCCCTATATATATTATAACTAATTAATTATTATATAGTTATATATTCAAGTTTCGCAAGTTCCTTAGCTTGCTATCTTTAGTTCA
>ULRH01059975.1_pt1 | contig 11370 bp, 10 predicted proteins | sample 1955271 | NCBI WGS metagenome assembly ULRH01 (sample SAMEA4835677, study PRJEB28245) | human gut metagenome | biome: gut microbiome; material: fecal sample | place: Denmark | collected 2008 | reverse complement strand
TCCCAAATCATCGCACGATAAATTCAAAACAGCTTCTAATAATCGGTAGCTTACAATTTCTAATAATCAACTGCCTGTTATCATCTAACGGAACTGTCAGCTACCTGCATCCGTCACCATATATACTTGCGCACGCCGATGCATATAAATGACTGAGAAGCGTTACACGACAGATATTGCGGAGTTTTAAAATCTGAGTTCTCTCCATAAATGCACGAGTGCGGAAACAGGGTGGTAAAGCAACATCCGCGGTCCGGCATAGCGCATGACGGCACGCATCTGTTCACGCATCTGAGGGTTATAACAATGGATGGGGCATTGCTTGCAGGTAGGTTTGCTTTCTCCGAACCGGCAATGCGACAGGCGCGCGTGTGCATATTCCGACAGCTTCTGGCAATCGGGGCAAAGCGTGGTGTTGCCTTCCTTGTGACGGCAATACAGGGCAATCATCTGTTTCACCACGCGTTTTTCATGTTCGATACGTGACAAGATAGGCTGAAATCGTTTGAAGTGGAAAATAAGGTGTTTCCCGAGGGGCCGTTAATGGCTCACCCGGTCTTTTTCGGTGATGGGACGGATGACCCGGCATGGGTTTCCGGCGGCAAGCGAATCGGAAGGAATATCACGTGTGACGACACTTCCGGCACCGATGACCACGCGGTCGCCTATGGTGACTCCGCCGCAGATAACCACATTGCTCGCTATCCAGCAGTCATTGCCGATGGTGATGGGGCGGGCATATTCCTGGTCGTGCAGCTTGCCTTCCGTGTCGGCATACATCCGTCTTTCCTCAGCCACGAGCGGGTGCACTGGGGTGGCAAGGGTGCAGTTCGGTCCGAAGAACACGTTGTCGCCTATGGTGACGGGGGCACTGTCCAGTACCGTCAGGTTGAAGTTGGCATAGAAATTCTTGCCTGTCTTTGTGAACATGCCATAGTCGAAGCAGACGGGGCCTTCCAGGTAACACCCTTCGGCGTGCAGGGGGAGCAGCTCGTCGATGATGCTTTTTCGTTGTTCCGTTTCCGTGTCGTGGGTGGCGTTATAAGCTTTCGATAGCCTGTGGGCATTGGAGCGTAATTGCGCCAGTTCGTTGTCGCAGGGGTCGTATAGTTCGCCTGCCAGCATCTTTTCTTTTTCGGTCTTCATCGAATCTATTTATTATTATGGTGGAACAAAAATTGGTTTTGCGGAAATGGAATAGAAAGAACCACACGGATTTTCCGCATTTCGTTGTGCGAAGATAACAAAAAGACTTGAAAATGCAATAGAAAGACGGATATAGGAGAGGTAGACCGGTGGATTTTATAAATTTTATACTTGCAGATTGGGCTGTTAGCCGTGAAAATCCTACATTTGGGCGTCGTTTTTCCGACAGGAAGAGCGGAAGATTTAACTAACAATGAGTATGAAACAGATTAAGTGTATTGGAATCCTGACATCGGGCGGAGATGCTTCGGGAATGAATGCGGCTATCCGTGCCGTGACGCGCAGTGCTATATTCAATGGTTATAGCGTAAAGGGAATTTATCGTGGTTATGAGGGATTGATCCGGAATGAAATCAAGGAATTTACCACGCAGGATGTAAGCAGTATCATCCAGCGTGGAGGTACTATATTGAAAACTGCTCGTTCGAAGGATTTTATGACTCCAGAAGGACGAAAGGTGGCGTATGACAATATGGTGGCGGCTGGTATCGATGCGCTGATTGTGATTGGCGGAAACGGTTCACTGACGGGTGCGTTGACTTTTGCTAACGAATTTAATGTGCCCTGTATCGGTTTGCCGGGAACGATAGACAATGACTTGTATGGTACAGACTCTACCATCGGGTATGATACGGCACTGAATACCATTGTGGAATGTGTGGATAAGATACGTGATACCGCCACTTCGCACGATCGTATTTTCTTCGTGGAAGTGATGGGGCGCGACGCCGGGTTCTTGGCTCAGAACAGTGCGATTGCTTCGGGGGCCGAGGCGGCTATCATACCGGAAGACCAGACCGACGTGGACCAGTTGGAACAGTTTATTGGACGTGGCTTTCGTAAATCGAAAAACAGTAGTATCGTGATTGTGTCCGAATCGCCGAAGGACGGAGGAGCCATGCATTATGCCGAGCGCGTGAAGAAAGAGTATCCGCAATACGATGTGCGTGTCACCATTTTGGGACATTTGCAACGGGGAGGTTCCCCCAGTGCGTACGACCGTATTCTGGCAAGCCGTTTAGGGGTAGGTGCTATTGAGGCTCTGAAAGAAGACCAGCGCAATGTGATGATTGGTATCCGTAATGACAAAGTGGTGTACGTGCCGTTTTCGGAAGCTATTAAGAAAGATAAGCCGCTCGACAAGTCACTGATCCAGGTGCTTGACGAGTTATCTATTTGATAGGTAAATTGGCCTGAAAATTCACCACAGAGACCGAAGGCAAGTTAATAGTTAAGAATGAATAGTTAGAAGCTGTTTTGAATTTCTCCAAAAAGTTTTTCTTGGCTTGATGTATCCGTTTTCGTGTGTGCTTTGGGCGATTTTTTGGTCCTTTTCGCTCCTGTTCTTCGTCAGATAGCCCGCTATCTTCCTCATCACAGAAGCGAAAATGCCTCAAAAACTCATCCCAAATCATCACACGATAAATTCAAAACAGCTTCTTAATAGTTTTCATTTTTATCGAACGCAGAGACGCAGAGTTTTATTTTTTAAGTGGACAGAGTTCTCTAAATTATTCCTCCGCGTCTCTGTGTCTTTGCGTTCAAATTTATCCCCATTAATTTTCGGGTGAGCACTCGTTTATCAGGTAAGCGAGTAATTCTTCGGGCGTATCGGCGATGAATGCCGGACGGTAAGCTTCCAATTCGGTACGCGGACGAAACCCCCAGCTTGCGCCGATGGTTTCCACTCCGGCGTTCTGTCCGGTCTGCATATCTACACACGAATCGCCGATGTAAGCGGTGTCTTCAGGGGATGCTCCTGCGGCTTGCATGATTTCGAACACTATGCTTGGGTCGGGCTTTGTGGGGACGCCTTCCCGTTGTCCGAAGATGCGGACGAAGCCGATTTGAGGGAAATAATGGCGGATGAGCTTTTCGGTGGCTTCCTGATACTTGTTCGAAGCTACGGCAAGCGATATGCCTTCGGCTTGAAGCGTTTCGAGCACATGAGGTATGCCCGGATAGGGACGGCTCAGGTCGGCGTTGTGTATATTATAATAAGGTATGAAGAACGAACGGATGCGGAAGATGTTTGTTTCGTTCCGTTCTGTTTCGGGCAAAGCCCGTTCGAATAGCTTATTGATGCCGTTTCCTACGAAGTAACGGTAAGCGTCTGTATCGTGAGTGGGATAACCACACCTTTGGAGCGCATAGTTAGTGGCTTCCGCCAAGTCGGCGATGGTATTGAGCAATGTCCCGTCGAGGTCGAATACAATCAGTTTTTTCATTGTTGTGTCATTTTTTTGTGTTTTCGGGTGCAAAGGTACGACAAATCACTTGATTTTTGATTGTATGGTAGAATAAAACTGGTTTGCTAAAATGGAATGAAACACAGAGACGCGAAGGTACAGAGTTTTATTTTTGTTTTTTCTGATTCTGCGATAAGGAAATGCCTCAAATACTCATCCCCAATCAGCGCACGATGAATTCAAAATAGTTCCCAAAACGCCGGATAAACAGAAAAGTAATACCAAGTACATTATATTGTAATATGAAAAGGGGACATTTGGGAAGTTTTAAAAAATGATGATTATGAATATAAGTACTTCTTTCCCGGAAAATTATGTGTTGGAATGCACGGCAGATGGTGGTTATTACGCTTATTTGTCAGACTATGACCAATGTTGCGCTTACGGCGAGACAGAGGATGACGCGTTGGAAAACCTGCAAGACGTCGCGGACGAATATTTCAAGGAGATTGCCCTTTTGTATACGATTGAAGACGTCAGCTGATAAAATTTCTGATTTTAGTTATTGTATTGTGACAAAAATATACTTTCTTTGTACAGATTTAAATCAAGCGGTATGATGAACATAAGACCTCATTATCGTACGGTAGTGCTTTCGGACATCCATTTAGGGACTTCTCATTCGAAAGTGGACCAGGTGAGTGATTTTTTAAGTTCGGTGGATTGCGACCGTCTTATTTTGAATGGAGACATCATAGACGGGTGGAGCTTGCGGAAGTCGGGCGTGCGGAAATGGAAAGCTGAGCATACCCGTTTCTTCAAGATATTGATGAAGATGATGGAAAATTGCGGGACGGAGATTGTGTATGTTCGTGGGAATCACGATGATTTCCTGGATAACCTGATTCCGTTGCAGTTTGCAAACCTGAGCCTGGTGAAGGATTATATATTGGAAAGCAACGGGAAGCATTATTTTGTGACCCACGGTGATGTGTTCGACAAGGTTACATCGGGGATGAAATGGCTGGCGAAGCTGGGCGACATTGGTTATACCTTGCTGTTGGAGATGAATAGCGCTTATAACCGTTATCGTTTGAAACGGGGCAAGCCGTATTACTCGTTGTCGCAGGCCATCAAGCAGAAGGTGAAACAGGCGGTGTCGTATATTTCCGGTTTCGAGACGGTGTTGGTAGAGTTTGCGCGTAGCCGTAAGTGTGATGGGGTAATTTGCGGGCATATCCATCATCCGGAAAACCGGATGATAGATGGCATCCATTATCTGAATTCAGGTGACTGGGTGGAAACGCTTTCCGGACTGATTGAGGATGAACAAGGCGAATGGAGGGTGGTTTATTATACCGATATGATTAAGTCAGAAGAAAAAGAATCAGCATTATCAATTATACCTGTTGCGTCATGAGAGTATTATTCGTAGTTCAAGGCGAGGGGAGAGGACACTTGACCCAAGCAATTTCGTTGGAGAAGCTGTTGCGTGAGAATGGTCACGAAGTGGTGGAAGTACTGGTCGGCAAAAGCGAGTCGCGCCGGTTGCCGGGATTCTTTATCCGTAGCATCCAGGCACCGATAAAGCATGTGGTCAGCCCGAACTTCCTGCCTACGCGCGCCAACCGTCGTGCCAATCTGAGCCGGAGCGTGATGTATAGTTTGTTGAAATTGCCCGAATACTACGAGAGTATGTGTTATATCAACCGCCGCATTAGGGAGACTGGTGCCGATTTGGTTATCAATTTCTATGAATTGTTGACGGGGTTGACTTATTTTTTCTTCCGTCCGGCACCTCCGTTGATTTGTATCGGTCATCAATATTTGTTCTTGCACAAAGATTTCCGGATGCCGAAGAAAAACCGTTGCGCTTCGTTTCTGATGAATATGTTTACGCGGCTGACTTCGTTAGGAGCTTCGCGGAGATTGGCCCTTTCGTTCCGTGCGATGAAAGACGACGAGAAACACCGCCTCAGCATTATTCCGCCCCTTTTGCGTCAGGAGGTGTTCGAGCAAGAACCCACCTCGGGCGAGTATATCCACGGGTATATGGTTAATTCGGGTTTCTCCGAATATGTATCCCGTTGGCATAAGGAACATCCCGAAGTGCCATTGCGTTTCTTTTGGGACCATTGGGAAGAAGAACCCATTAGGAAAATAGACGATACGTTGTGGTTTTACCAGCTGGACGACCATGAGTTCTTGCGGCAGATGGCAGGATGCAAGGCGTATGCCAGCACTGCCGGGTTCGAGTCGATATGCGAGGCGATGTATCTGGGAAAGCCCATCCTGATGGTACCGGCACATATCGAGCAGGAATGCAATGCCTACGATGCTACTTTAGGAGGCGGGGGCATTATAGACGAGGGATTCAATTTGGATAAGCTGTTGGCTTTTGCCGAGACTTTCCGTCCCGATCCTGTTTTCTGCACATGGGTACGTTCGTCGCGCTATATTATCCTGAACGAAATGGAGAAGTATGTCGCGCATGATAGTATGCAGGAAATGTATATGGTGGAAGAATACGTGTAAAGATTCCTTTTATAATTATTTAGCTATTCTTTTTCGAATTGCAATCGAATTGTAACAAAAAATGTTTTCCTTTGCAGAAAAATGTATAGCTATGTTACAGAAGAAAAAGAAACTACCTTATCTGGATAGGGATGTCAGTTGGATGTTCTTTAACCGTCGTATCTTGCAGGAAGCATGCCGTCCGCACGTACCTTTGTTGGAACGCATGTCTTTCTTGGGGATTTATTCGAATAACCTCGATGAGTTCTTCCGGGTGCGTGTGGCCTCGCAAAGCCGCATCGCTGAGTATGGAGACAAGTCAGCGGCTAAGGAAAGCGAGCATGCTAAGAAATTAATCAAGCAGATTTCCCGCCTGAATGCCCGTTATGTCAAGGAATACGGGGAGGCGATTGCGAATATCACCGAAGAACTTCGGAAAGAAAACATCTTCTTGCTTTCCGATACAGAAATATCTCCCGAACAGAAAGAGTTCATTTATTCATTCTATAAGTCGAAACTGAGCGGAGCCGTTATCCCTATTTGGTTCTCTACGGTCAAGTCGCTCGATTTCGGGAACGACGAGAACATTTATCTGGCGGTAAAGGTAGGGAAGGGCGAAAACGCGCGTGTGTTCGACTATGCCTTCCTTGAATTGCCCGTAGGGCTTTGCGGACGTTTTGTGCGTTTGCCCAATCAGGGTGAGAAGCGTTACCTGATGTACCTTGGTGATGTCATCCGGTGCTGCTTGCCTTTGGTATTCGAAGGTTTGGGATACACGCACTTTGAAGCCTATACCTACAAATTTACCCGTGACGCGGAAATGGAAATCGATAACGATGCCAATAGCGGCACCTTGCAGAAGATATTGAAAGGCGTGAAGAGCCGGAAGCATGGCGAGCCTCTGGGTGTGCTCTATGATGCAAGTATGCCGAAGGATTTGCTGAAACGGGTGCTGAACAAGCTGGATGTGGACAAGAACGATACGGTGATGGCGGGAGGACGCTATCAGAACCACAAAGACTTTATGCGTTTCCCCGATTGCGACCGCACGGACTTGAAATATCCGGCGTGGCCTCCTATCGTGCGCAAGAGCCTGGACGGGCCGGAAAGCATTCTTCAGAAAATCCAGCAAAAAGACCGTTTCATTCATGTACCTTACCATAGTTTCGACTCGTTTATCCGCGTACTGCAGGAAGCGGCGGTGAGCAAGCAGGTCATTGGAATCAAGATTACCCTTTACCGCCTTGCCAAAGAGTCGAAAGTGGTGAAAGCCCTGATAGCCGCGGCACGCAACGGGAAGAAGGTGACGGTGGTCATCGAACTCTTGGCACGTTTTGATGAGGCTTCCAATGTCAACTGGTCGAAGAAGATGCAGGATGCGGGCATCCGGGTCATCTTCGGTGTGGAGGGCTTGAAAGTGCACTCCAAGATTACGCATATCGAGATGAAGAGCGGTCCGGATATCGCCTGCATCAGCACCGGGAATTTCCATGAAGGCAATGCACGTATGTACACCGATTGCATGTTGATGACCGCCTCGCCCCGCTTGGTGAAAGATGTGAATGCCGTGTTCGACTTTATCGAGCGTCCGTATACTCCCATCAAGTTCAAGGAGTTGCTGGTATCGCCCAATGAAATGAAAAACAAATTCTGCGCCTTGATTCGGGACGAGATAAAGAACAAGAAGGCGGGCAAGCCGGCGTACATCAAAATCAAGATTAATCACATTACCGACCCCGTGATGGTAGAGAAGCTTTACGAGGCTTCGCAGGCGGGGGTAGACATTGATTTGGTGGTCCGGGGCAACTGCTCACTGGTTACCGATGTGCCGGATGTGAGCGAAAATATACGAATTAACGCAATTATTGACCGATATTTGGAACATTCCCGTATCTTTGTATTCGCTGCGGGCGGTACGGAGAAAGTTTTCATCGGCTCGGCAGACTGGATGCCACGTAATTTGGACCATCGTGTAGAGGTCATCACCCCGGTGTACGACCCTGATATCAAGGAAGAAATGAAACGGGTGGTGGAATACGGGCTGAAGGATACCCAGCAAGGACGTATCGTAGACGGTACGGGAGACAATGATTTCCATGCCTTAATCGGCGATGAAAAACCTTTCCGTTCGCAAGAAGCATTGTATAATTACTATGTAGCTAAAAACGAGAAAGAAGAATGACCGAGATGAATTATGCGGCAATCGACATCGGTTCGAATGCCGCCCGTTTGCTGGTGAAACGGATTGAGGAAAGTGAGACGGGAACGAAGTTCTCGAAAGAATTGTTGTTGCGTGTTCCCCTTCGTTTGGGATTCGATGTGTTCGGCAAAGGCAAAATTTCCGAGAAGCGCGAGAAGAACATGGTGCGCCTCATGAAATCCTATGCCTACCTGATGAAGATTTACGATGTGCAGAAGTATCGTGCGTGTGCTACTTCGGCGATGCGCGATGCCAAGAACGGCATGGACATCATCAAGGAAATCGAAAAAAAAACCGGTATCCACATTGAGATTATCGGGGGACAGGAAGAGGCGCAAATCGTCTACAACAACCACATTGAATATATGAAAGACCGCACGGGCAATTACCTGTACGTGGACGTAGGAGGTGGTTCGACCGAAGTCAACCTGCTTTCGCAAGGCGAGTTGAAGTGCAGCCGTTCGTACAACATCGGTACGGTGCGTTTATTGAACAAGGCGGTAAAGGAAAGCGAATGGACACGCCTGAAGGACGATATGGCGGAACTTGCCCGTCAATACCCTGATACCAACATCATTGGTTCGGGTGGAAACATCAACAAGCTCTACCGGCTGGCGGAGAAGAAAGATAAAAAAGCCCAGCGGATGACGGTAGAGACCTTGCGTGGCTTGTACGACGAATTGAGTGCCTTGTCGGTGGAAGAACGCATGGATAAGTTCAGCCTGAAACCCGACCGTGCCGATGTCATCGTGCCTGCCGGAAATATCTTCCTGACCATAGCCGATATCTTAGGCTCCTCATATATCTATGTGCCAACCATTGGTCTTGCTGATGGTATCATTGACGGGCTTTATGCCGGAAGCAAGGAAGAGCGCGAACACGGGAAATCATTGAAGTCGCTTGATGCGGAAAAATGAGGCTTTTTTTAATGAAGAATGAAGAATTAAGAATGAAGAATTTTCATCCAGCGTGACGAGTTCTTCATTCTTCATTCTTCATTCTTCATTTAATGCTTTTTAATCGTAATCAGCATTACGCCGTTCTTACCTTTTTCCCCGTAGGGAGCAATTTTTTCAGGGTCTTTTATGATTTCTACTTTTTCAATTGTATTCGGGTCAATCGTGAACAAGTTTTTTGTAGGAAATTCTTTTCCATCCACAAGAATTAATACACCGTTTTCGTTGAAAACGATTTTCGTACTATCTGTCTTTTCTTCATTATCTGCATTGAACATGATAGGAACGGTGTATTTCACGGCTACGGCTTTCCCGTCCTGCATGCCCGGTTGCCATTGGGGCATACCTTGAAGTACACGGATGGCTTCGGCATCCATGCTGGGGTAAACACTGCGTATGATTTCCACATCGGCTATGCTTCCGTCTTCTTGTACGGTAAACCGTGCTATCACCCTGCCCGATTTCTTTGCTTGCTTAGCATCTTCAGGATAGCGCAGGTTTGTGCTGATATACTCCATCAATGCTTTCATGCCGCCCGGGAATTGGGGCATCTGTTCTACCATTGCGTAAGGTTCTTCTCCGTTGTCGGGATTTTGCTTATCCCCAATAATGACAATCTTATTGGGTTTCCCTCGTAAAGTATCGGCTTTTTCGATACTTTCACTTGTTACGGCATCGGATATTGCCGGAAATTCCGTAACTTTGACACGTGAAATCTCATTCAATGGTTTCGAGATTTCGGGACGGGCAAAAGCGGCTACAGCTACTGCAGCCAGCGGAAGTACGTAGAGGTACTTGGCGCGTGCCCACGGGTTCGATTTTTTTCTCATCATCATAGTGATACGTTTTTTAAGTGAACTGTGATTTAAGCTGTTGGCGAGAGAGTAGAGCCTTGAGCCAACGGCTTTTTTTATTAATAACAATTGATATTCTTTGGCGTTGACGCCGGATGCCAGTACGGCTTCATCGGCTTCGTATTCGTGGATGTTCTGCAATTCTTGCTTCACCAGCCATGCCGCCGGATTGAACCATTGCATGACGATGCACGCTTGGGCTATCAGGATGTCCCACGAATGGCGGAGGCGGATATGAGCCAGTTCGTGTGCTAATATCGGTGTGCAGTCCGCTTGCAGGTCTTTTTCCGATACCACAATGTAACGCATCCAACTGAACGGGGCGATTTTTTCCGGATAGTGAATCAGGATGTTCCCGTCCGCCAGTCTTTCCTTCCGGTTCCGACGGATAAGGAAACACATCCGCCCGATAGCGATAAGGTTCTTGACGCAGAAGAATACAACCCCTGCCAGATAAATGCCTACGATCGCTTCTTGCCATCCGAACCGGGAAACCGTTTCCGCGGCTTCTGTTCCTGCACGAAGTTCAGCCAGCATCAGCAAGCTTTCCAAGTCCGACACGGTCTGGTTTAATGCCGTAGGTTCGCTGATGGCAATCTTTACCGCAGGCAGGAGGCATGATAAAACTAATATGCCCAACAATGCCAGCCGGTTGAACCGATGAAACGTTTCCTTGCTCAATAATACCTTATAAAACAGGTAAAACAAAGCCAAGCAGACCGATGCTTTCAGTATGTAGATAAAAAATAGTCCCATATTTTTTGAGTTTTTAAGTTCTTAAGTTTGGTATGTAGAGACGATGTGACATCGTCTTTACTTTATGAAAACTTATTTCCCTTCCTCCACTTGCCTGATAAGCTCTTTCAGTTCCTCTATCGAAATCTCCTCTTCCTTTACCAGCGAAGAGACCACTCCTAAGTAGGAATTGTTGAAATACTTGCTGATGACGCTTTTCAGCGTCCCGCGCTTGAACTCGTCTTTCGACACAGCGGCATGGTATTGGTACGTATTGCCGAATGCCGTATGCGCCAGATAGCCTTTCTCTTCCAGCCCCCGCACAATGGTGGAAAGCGTATTGAAGTGCGGACGAGGCTCGGGATAGAACTCCAGCAGCTGCTTGACGAACAAAGGACCTTTCTCCCAGAAAAATCCCATTACTTCTTCTTCTTTTGCGGTCAGTCTTTTCATGCTATTTCCATTTGTTTTTTACAAAGTAACTAAATTTTTTAGTTACTAAACTAATTTTTATAGTTAATATAACAAAACGGATATGAATGGATGAAGATAAAACGATGTAGGAATATGCCAGTAGAAGTTTCGGACTATCCCAATGGAAGGACAAAATGAAAAGACACAGAGGTATAAGGTCTTTTCATTATCCTTTGTACCTTCTGTGTCCTTCGTGTTATTAAAGCAAGTAGAGTTTTTTTGAGAGAGATTAAGAAGCTGTC
>ULRH01058349.1_pt1 | contig 11408 bp, 10 predicted proteins | sample 1955271 | NCBI WGS metagenome assembly ULRH01 (sample SAMEA4835677, study PRJEB28245) | human gut metagenome | biome: gut microbiome; material: fecal sample | place: Denmark | collected 2008 | reverse complement strand
TGGTGTAGATGGAGTTGATCATCATATCCATCAGCTTTTTGCTTTCAGCCTGAAATTCTTTCTTTGCCATAACTGCAAAACCTCTTTTTATCTGTATTCGGTGCCCAGCACTCGAAGCGTAAAACTGCTTTTGAATACTTAGCACTCATAACTTTCGAGTGCTAATATACACCGCCGCAAAGCAAAAATCAAGGGCTTTCATAAAAAGTTTAAAAATGATTCGTTTTGTGCTATAATGAACCGCAAAGAGTGTGAAAAAGGAGGAAAAGCAAAATGCAGCTAAAACAGCTGGAACTTGTCGGCGGCGGGGCGCTGACCGTTTACCTGCGGGATTCCTGTGACCGGATGCCCAGCGCCATCGACCGGCCTTTGGTGCTGGTGGTGCCCGGCGGCGGCTACACCCACGTCAGCGCCCGGGAGGGCGACCCGGTGGCCCTGCAGTTCGCGGCGGCGGGGTATCACACCGCGGTGCTGGACTATGCCATCTGCGAACAGGCAAAAAATTATCTGCCGCTGCGCCAGCTGGCCCAGGCCATCGGCCTTGTGCGGGAGCACGCCGCCGCGTGGCATGTGCTGCCGGACAAGATCGCGGTGTGTGGCTTTTCGGCAGGCGGGCACCTGGCCCTTTCCAGTGCGGTGCTTGAGATCCCCGGCGAAGCTGACCAGCCACGGCCCGACGCGGTGATCCTGGCCTATCCAGTGGTCACGGCGGGGGAATATGCCCACCGCGGCAGCTTTGCACAGCTGGCGGGCACCGCCGACCGGGCCGCACAGCAGGCCTTTGGGCTGGAAGACAAGATCATGCCCGAGACACCGCCGGTGTTCGTCTGGCATACGATGGAAGACGAGACGGTGCCGGTGGAGAACACCCTGCTGCTGGTGAGCGCCCTGCACGCAGCGGGCGTGCCCTGCGAAGCACACCTGTTTGAAAAAGGTGTCCACGGCACCAGTATCAGCACCGTGGAAGTGGACCGGCCCAGCCGCCACCGGCACCACTGGGTGGAACTGGCCGTGGAATGGCTGGGGGACACATTTGGCTGGTCCGTCGGTTAAATGCGGTCTGATTTGAACGAACCTACAAAAAATTCACAATTAAACTGTTGACTTGCACAAGGCTTTGCCGTATACTGGTCAGCAGGGACAAACTAAAAGGGGCTTGTCCCCATGGAAGAAGGAAAATCAATATGGTTATGGACCCGACACTGCCGCGCATCTCGGTGCGCGATCTGCTCATGCAGGCATTTCTCACCGGCTGGGAGCTTTCAGACAAGGCGGTCTCGCAGGACGAATACCTGCAGAGCTCCATCCAGGTCATTGAGGTGCTGCAGGTGGAGCCGGAAAGCCTCTACGCGGAAGAAGGCCTCGGCCTGCCGGACGGCGAGGAAGTGGACCACCTGGACGACTGGCTCCGTGCGGACGGCAAGTGGCTGTACTACGGTGTGGAGGAGGAAAATTTCTTCCTCATCCAGTGGTACCCCGACGAGGCTTCGGCCCGGGCAAAGCTGGCCCAGCTGGAAGAACTGGGCGACGGCCGGCAGTATCTGGTGGACCTGTCGCTCGTGCGGCAGAACCCCTCCAGCGCAGAAAACTTCGGCAATTCCAACCCGGTGCAGCTGCGCTCCTGACCATGTTCACTTTACCGGCTTGCCGGTCGATGCGAAAGGAAACTTTGCAGAATGCAGCTTTCTGAAACAGAACGCGAACAGCTTTATGAGATCGTGGAGAAATATGACCATCACCCCGAGGTGCAGCGGATGCGGGAGTACATCCAGCATGGCTCGGTGACCACCTATCAGCACTGCAAAAATGTGGCGCTGGTCAGCTTCTGGCTCAACCGCCGCCTGCACCTGCACGCCGACGAGACCTCGCTGGCCGTGGGTGCCCTGCTGCACGATTTTTATCTGTATGACTGGCACACCAAGGGCACCTTCCACGGCCTGCGCCGCCTGTTTGAGATGCACGGCTTCTCCCACCCGGGTTATGCCTGCGTCAACGCAAAGCGGGTGTTCGGTGTCACCAAAAAGGAGCAGAGCATCATTGCCAGCCACATGTGGCCGCTGACCTTCCGTCATGTGCCCACCTGCCGTGAGGCGATCATCGTCTGCCTGGCCGATAAGTACTGCGCCGTGGTGGAGAGCATGTTCCAGCGCTCCCGCGCAGGCACGGTCGTCAGCGGGTCAGTGGAGATCGACGGCGAGGAATGGTAACTCCTGCTGAAAAATCACATACAAAAGGGGCTTCCTGTATCGTTTGCAGGAAGCCCTTTTTTGCAGATCATCACAGTTTTTTGTAGCCGACCGGCTCATCCGCGGCGGCACGGTATTCCATCAGGTAGGTGTCCAGCCAGCGGCCGTGGCAGTCCCGGGCAATGCGCTCCCGGCGGCCCACCAGCCGGAACCCGCATTTGGTGTGCAGGGCGCGGCTGGCCGCATTGTCCTGCAACACGGTGGACTGCAGGGTCCAGTAACCGGCGGCCTCGGCCTGCCGGCACAGCTCGGTGAGCAGATGATACCCCAGCCCGTGGCCGCGGAACTTCTCGCCGATATAAATGCTCACCTCGGCCACACCCCGGTAGCACCAGCGCGGGTCCACCCGGCGCAGGGCTGTCCAGCCCGCAATGACGCCGCCTGCCAGCAGCACCAGACGGCATTCCCGGATGTGGGAAGCATCCCAGGCGGCATAGGGCGGGCAGTCGGTCTGGAAGGTGGCATGCTCGGTGGCGATGCCTTCCAGGTAAATTCTGGAAACGGATTTCCAATCTTCCGGCCGCATGGACCGGACCTCAATTTCACGCATACTCTGATCCCGGCAGGCGGTTTGAAAAACGCCTGCACCCTCTTATCCAAAACTGTTTCCAGTATAGCAGAATTCGAGCCGCTGCACAAGCGCCGGACTGCACAGAATTGCTTTGACAATGGGACGGTTTATGATACAATAAAGTTTATAAAGCAGCCGGGCCGGAAAGGCCGGGCAGATAAACGGAGGTCAAAAAACCGATGAAGAAGTTTTTCGCGGCGGTGGGCACCCTGTGCGTGGCAGTGTGCCTGGCAGTCTCAGCATTCGCAGCCGAGTATGGGGAGCCGAACATCACCACCCAGACGACCATGAAGGAACTGCGGGAGAACCCCAGCATCAAGGGGTCCGGGTTTTATACTTACTGCAACGAGTGGATCGAGGGCGATACGTCGTATGACGATACGCCGATCTCGGGCTACGTCAGCTACGCGGCGGCCGAAGATGCAGCCGAGGGCATGAACCTTGTCATTGAAAACTACAACAAGGGCGTGCAGATCACCTGGCAGGTCTACACCCAGGAACAGATCGCCGAGACCCCGGCGCTGGGCATGGTGCAGCTGTTTTATTTCCCGGCCGAGACCGAGAACGCAAAGTACGTCATGGTGGTGCCCGGCAACGGCGGCAACACCACGGCAGAGCTGAACGAGGGCGCGTCCATCGCAAACCAGCTGCATGAGCTGGGCTATGCGGTGTTTGTGCTGCGGTACCGCTCCTTCCTGAACGCCAGCGACAATGCACCGGTATACGACATCGGCAACGCGCTGAAATATCTGTATGAGAACGCAGATCAGTTCGGCGTGCAGCGCGACAACTACGCTGTGATGGGCTTTTCCTCCGGCGGCCACATCGTGGGCCTGATCGGCTCGGACAACGAGCAGTTCGGCTACAAGGCCTTCGGCATCCCGCAGCCTGCGGCGCTGCTGCTGGGCTACCCCATCAACGATTTCTTTGAAGTCAAGCCGGTGTACCACATCATCATGGACCCGCTGGAAGTGGGCTGGCGCTATTACTGGACCAACATTTCGGACGTGGTGAATGAGAACTACACCCCCACCTTCTTCTTCTATGGCAAGAATGACGTCTACATGAAGCGGATGGGTTACTGCCTGCAGGGCCCGCTGCTGGAAAAGACGCTGAAGGAAAAAGGCGCGACCTACGAGTGCCATGTGTATGAGGATGCGCCCCATGCCATCGGCCCAGGCCGCCACACCGATGCGGACGGCTGGATCAAGCTGGCTACCGAGTTCTGGGAAGAACAGTGCAAATAAACGCGGAAATAAAGATGTGAAGGGGAATTTGGTGTGAACAAGAGAAGTCTGATCGCGGGGGCGCTCAGCGTCTGCCTGATGCTGGCCATGCTGCCTGCAGCGTTTGCGGTGGAACAGGGCGAAGCGAACATTACGCCGCAGACAACGATGAAAGAACTACGGGAAAATCCGTCCATCAAGGGTTCGGGCTACTATACTTACTGCAGGGAAATGCTGCCCATTGAAAGCCTGTATTGGCAGAACAAGACGTTGGCACAGTATGCAAAGCCGGAACTGGTGGAAGACTGTGCCCAGGCAATGAATCTGGTAGTCGAAAACTATAACAACGGCGTGCAAGTCACATGGCAGATCTATACGCCGGAGGAGATCGAGGCGAATCCTTCGCTGGGCGGAGCACAGCTGTTCTATTATCCAGCCAGCACGCCGGGTGGAAAGTATGCACTTGTAGTGCCGGGAAATGGAAACGGCGTCACCTCGGAGATGGAGGAGGGCGGCTCGGCAGCGTACCAGCTGCATGAAATGGGTTACACCGTGTTTGTGCTGCGATACCGCTCCTTTCTGGCTGCCAGCGACAATGCACCGCTGCAGGATTTGGGCCGGGCAGTGCAGTTGATCACGGAAAATGCAGACAAATTCCAGGTCCAGTCGGAAAACTATGCGCTGGTATGCTTCTCGGCGGGCGGACAGCTTGGCGGCCTGTTTGCGAACCGGGAAATCGGCTATGGCAACTATCCGGTGCCAAAGCCCGGTGCACTGCTGCTGGCGTACCCCATCAACAATTTTTATGAGACGAAGCCGCTCTACCATGTTCTACTGGATACAGATGCGCTGGAACGGCGGTACTACGATTACAACATTTCCGACTGCGTGGATGCGGATTACCCGCCCACTTACTTCTGGTATGGTCAGGACGATATCCTGCTGATCGCGTTCAATTACTGGCAGCAGGGCCCGGCGCTGCACAAGGCGCTGGAAACGTATGGTGTGCCTTATAAGGAAAGCGTCTACCGCCATGCGCCCCATGGTGTCGGCATCGGGGAAGGCACCGACGCCGAGGGCTGGGTGCAGGAGGCGATTGCCTTCTGGGAAGAACAGTGTGCATAAAAACGGAAAAGGAGCGATGAATGTGAAGCGGAAGATCATGGCGGCGCTGCTCAGTGCCTGCCTTTTGCTCCTGCTGCTGCCGGCGGCGTTTGCAGCGGAATACGGCGAAGCCAATATCACGCCCCAGACCACGATGGGGGAGATCCGTTCGAACCCAAGCATCGCGGGTTCGGGCCTGTGGACCTATGCAAAGGAGCAGAAACTGCAGGGCGCCGAAAACCTGCTGAACGGCCAGACGCTGGAAAAATATGTGGGCAGCTGGGTGGCGCAGGACTGTGCCGACGGCCTGAACCTGCTCATTGAAAACTACAACGCAGGCGTGCAGATCACGTATAAGATCTATTCCGAGCAGGAGATCGCGGAGGACAGTTCCCGGAACGACGCAGAGATCTACTATTACCCGGCCAGCACGCCCAACGCAAAGTATGCGCTGATCCTTTCCGGCAATGTGGTGACCCGCACGGCGGAAGTAAAGGAGTGCGTTTCCACCGCATACCAGCTGCACCAGATGGGCTATGCGGCCTTCGTGATGCGCTACCGCATCTACCCGGACAACGATCAGAATGCACCGCTGGACGATATTGCCCAGGCGGTGCAGTACATCACCGACCACGCCCAGCAGTTCGGCGTGCAGGCGGAGGACTATGCCGTGATCGGCCACTCTGCGGGCGGCCAGCTGACCGGCATGTTCGGCTCGGATGCGCTGGGCTACAAAAATTACGGCCTGCTGAAGCCGGGCGCGCTGATCCTGGCGTACCCCATCGTGCAGTATGCGGAAGTGACGCCGGCCTACCGGCTGGGCGTTGACGGCCTCTCCTGCGGAAAGTTCTACTATGAATACAGCGTGGCGGACGTGATCACCGAAGATTACCCGCCGGTGTATTTCTGGTATGGCAAAAACGATACCACCCTCATGATGCTGTGCTGGAACCTGCAGGAGCCTGCGCTGGCAAAAGCACTGCAGGCAAATCAGGTGCCGCACAAGCAGGTGGTTTACAACGATGCGCCCCACGGCATCGGCCTGGGCCGCGGCACCGACGCGGAAGGCTGGCTGAACGACGCCGTCGCCTTCTGGGAAGCACAAACCACATAAACAAAAACGCAGATCCGGGCTTTGCACACCGCACAGCCCGGATTTTGCAATGGGAGAAAAACATGGAATTATTAGCAGTTCTTTACACCTTTCTTCTGGTGACTATCTGCCTGCTGCTGGCGCTGATGCTGTACCGCACGGCAAAGCCCACGGCCAACCGGGATGACGCCGCGCTGAAGGAATGGCTGCGCCAGCAGCTGGACGCGCAGAATCAGCAGATGGAAGCAAAGCTGGCCGAGATGTCGCAGCAGAACCTTGCCGCCATGGGCCAGATCAGCGAGGCCCTGCAGTCTTCGGTGCAGAGCATGAGCGCGGCCCTCACCGCCGGGCAGGGCACCCAGCAGCAGACCATGGAGCAGCGCCTGCAGGGGCTGGAAGCTTCCAACGCCCGCAAGCTGGAAGAAATGCGCCGCACCCTTGCCGAGGGCATGACCGCCCTGCAGGCCCAGAACGCCCAGAAGCTGGACGAAATTCGTCATACGGTGGATGAACAGCTGCAGGACGCCCTGCAGAAGCGGGTGACCGAGAGCTTCAAGGCAGTCAACGACCAACTGGAGCAGGTGTACAAGGGCCTGGGCGAGATGCAGAATCTTGCCGCCGATGTGGGCGGCCTGAAGCAGGTGCTTTCCGGCGTGAAGACCCGCGGCATCCTGGGCGAGATTCAGCTGGGGGCCATCCTGGAAGAAATCCTGGCCCCGGAGCAGTACGACACCAATGTGGCCACCATCCCGGGCAGCACCCAGCGGGTGGAGTACGCCATCAAGATGCCGGGTGTGGACGGTGGTACGGTGTGGCTGCCCATTGATTCCAAGTTTCCCGGCGACACCTATGCCCATCTGCAGGATGCGCAGGCCTCCGGCGATGCGCAGGCTGTGGAGAACGCCCGCCATGCGCTGGAACTGGTGCTGCGGGCCGAGGCCAAGGATATCCGCGAAAAGTATGTGGAGCCACCCTACACCACGGCCTTCGGCATCCTGTTTTTGCCCTTTGAGGGCTTGTATGCCGAGGTGGTGAACGCGGGTCTGCTGGAAGTGCTGCAGCGGGATTACCAGGTGAACATTGCAGGCCCCAGCACCATGGCCGCCCTGCTCAACAGCCTGCAGATGGGCTTCAAGACCCTTGCCATCCAGAAGCGCTCCGGCGAGGTTTGGCAGCTGCTAGGCGCGGTCAAGACCGAGTTCGACAAGTTCGGGCAGGGGCTTTCCAAGATGCAGCAGCGCCTGCGCCAGACCGACGAAGAACTGGATAATCTCATCGGCGTGCGCAGCCGTGCCATCAGCCGCAAGCTGCGCGCTGTGCAGACCATGGACGAAAGCGCCGCCGCCGCCCTGCTGGAACTGGATACCGAGCCGGGCAGGCCGGTAGCGGCAAGGCTGCCGGAAAATGGGGAAGAATAATATCTCTTGCGAAATTTCTAACAATGTGCTATACTAGGAACTGTTCTTAGAAACAACCGCCGCAGAAACGCGGCACTGCATAAAATTATAAATAAGGAGACCGAGCGTTATGAGCGTAAACAAGATCAGTGAAGCTATTCTGGGCGTTGGTGTGGATGATACCACCATCGACCTGTTCGAGAGCCAGTACCCGGTGCCCACCGGCGTGAGCTATAATTCCTATGTCATTCTGGACGAAAAGACCGCCGTTCTGGATACCGTGGATGCCCGCGCCACTGAGCCTTGGCTGGAAAACCTGACCGAAGCTCTGGCAGACCGTAAGCCGGATTATCTGGTAGTCTCCCACATGGAGCCGGACCACGGTGCCAACATTGCAAAGCTGGCGGCACTCTACCCGGAAATGCAGGTGGTGGGCAACGCCAAGACCTTCCTGTATATGGAGCAGTTCTTTGGTGCCGATGCCATTGCCAAGGAGCGCCGTGTAGTGGTGAAGGACGGCGAGAGCCTGTGCCTTGGCACCCACACCCTGACCTTTGTGTTTGCACCCATGGTGCACTGGCCGGAGGTCATGGTCAGCTATGAATCCACCGAAAAGGTGCTGTTCTCTGCGGATGGCTTCGGTCGCTTTGGCGCTGTGGCAAAGTTTGACGAAAAGGCCGACTGGGCCAGCGAAGCCCGCCGCTACTACCTGAACATCGTGGGTAAATACGGCCCGCAGGTGCAGGCGCTGCTGAAAAAGGCGGCGGCTCTGGACATCCAGACCATCTGCCCGCTGCATGGCCCGGTGCTGACCGGAGATCTGGGCAAGTACCTGAACTACTACGACATCTGGTCCAGCTACAAGCCCGAGGAGCCGGAAAAGATCCTTGTGGCAAGTGCTTCCATCCACGGCCACACCCGTGCAGCAGCCCACCTCATGGCCGAAAAGCTGCGTGCAAAGGGCGCAAAGGTCGTGGAGATGGACCTGACCCGCACGGATGTGTCCTATGCCGTCACCGAAGCTTTCCGCTGCGGAAAGATCGTGCTGGCCTGCGCCACCTACGACGGCTTCCTGTTCCCGCCGATGGAAGCCCTGCTGACCCACCTGAAGACCAAGGCCTTCCAGAACCGCACCGTCGGCCTGATGGAGAACGGTACCTGGGCCCCCATGGCTGCCAAACTCATGCGCGCCGAGCTGGAAGGCATGAAGAACATCACGGTCTGCGAGAATGTGGTCACTATCCGCAGTGCAGCCAATGCTGCCGCCGAAGCCCAGATGGACGCGCTGGCCGCGGAGATCGTGGGAAAGTAAAGCGTTCTTTTGAATAAAAGCAATCCCCCGTTGGAAAAGTGAATTCCAGCGGGGGATTTTTTCATTGAACCGTGTGGAAGAGTTTGGTATACTGGAGAGCAGAAGTTTATGGACGGAGGAATAGCATGGCTGTAAGGATAAAAACGGACATCCGGCGCTGGCTGCAGGAGCTGGACAAAAAGTATTTTCTGGTGATGCTGGGCTTTTCAGCCTTTGTGTTTTTTCCGCTGATCGCTCTGCGGCTCACCAACACCGTGGATGGGCTGTGGACGACGACGGAATACATGGCCGGAACCTGGGAGCTTTCCAACGGCCGGTGGTTCTGGCTGGTAACCAGCTTTCTGCGGTTCAGCCTGCAGCTGGAACCCATCAACGCGGTGGTGTGTCTGGTGCTGGTTTCCCTTGGCGTTACCAGACTGCACGGACTCTTCAAACCTGTGCGCGAGGAGGGAACAATTTGTCTTGACTGGCTTGCTGGCCTGTGCTATGTTTCCAGTACTGTGATCGGGTGCTATCTCTCGTTTGCGCACCAATCGGTCGAATTTGGTCTGGCATTTTGTCTGTCAGTGTTGGCGGCATCCTGCGTGATCAGAAACGGAAGCACTGCGAAGGGAATCGCGTATGGCGCATTTTTTCTGGCATTGAGCTTAGGGCTTTATCAGGTAGAACTTGCCTGTTTCTGTCTTGTGCTGCTGGCCTATTTTGTTCTGCTGCTGTTCCGGGGCGAGGAAAAGGCAAAACTGAGGTGCTTCATCGCAAAAAGCCTGGGCAGTGCTGTGTGCGGCGCGGCGCTGTACTGGCTGGTGCTGCAAGTCATTTTAAAGCTCTCCGGCGTTGCCATGGCGGAGTATCAGGGCGGTGCGTCCATCTCGCCGTTGAATATGGTGAAGAACCTGCCGCAGAGCATTGCAAAGTGCTACGGCCAGTTCTGGGATTATTTCTTTGGTGATACCGTGCGGCACAATACGCTGCAGAATACGAAAGTTCTGTACGTTCTGGCCTTCGTTTTTGTGGGCGCGGCACTTTTGCGGCGGCTGGCCGTCATCCTGCGCAGAAAGGATGCGGAAACGGCATTTTATGCGGTGGCTGCGCTGCTGGTGATGCCGCTTGCCAGTGTGATTTTTCTGCTGGCGGCATCGGAAGCGACGTTTTATATCCCGATGGCTGGCGGTACGGCGCTGTTCTTCCCGGTGTGTTTCTGGCTGCTGAATGCCGCGCCGGTGCAGCCTTCCGGCAGAGTGGAAAAGCTGGAAAAGAACGCAGTGCTGCTGACAGCGGCAGTGATCCTTTACGGAGGCGTCTTTATGTCGGTGATCGATCAGCAGGCTATGTATGAGGGCCGCAGAGCCACAAAGCAGATCGCAGACCTTGTGGCCAATGAGCTTGTGGCAGAGGGCTATTACGATGCGCCGGAAAAACTGCCGGTGATGCTGGTGGGCCGCCCCAGTGCAAGCCCACTGTTCCGCACACACGTTGTGTACTGGGATGCAAACGACTATGCGCAGGTAGGCCTTTTCAAAAAGGAGAGTGCTGCCACCATGCGCTATTCTTGGAATGCAGTGTTTCTCGATCTTACGCCTGTGCAGTTGGAACTGTGCAGTGATGACATGTATGACGGGCTGATCCGGACAGAGGAGATCAGGCAGATGCCGGTGTTCCCGGAAAATGGCTCCATGCAGGTGATGAATGGTGTATATGTGATCAAAATTTCAGAGGATTACCAGCTGGATGGGTGAGCGCACCGGAAGAAAAATCAAAACTGCTTGCAAACCGTTGCGAAATGTGGTAGTATACATTTGGTTATGAACCTGAATACTCCCAAACGCAGCGACGGAGAGAGTAGGTTTGCGCCGCACGGCAAAGAGAGAAGCTTCACCGGCTGAAAGGGCTTCCGTGTGCGGGCAGGCTGAAGTTCGCTCCTGAGCGGTCTGTGTGAAACAGCAGTAGTACAGAACGGTTGCGCCCCGTTACGGCGTTCTGAGAGCCGCCCGGCAGTCCTGTGTGGGCGGAAACCGGGTGGTACCGCGGAGCAGAAAAATTTACAGCTTCGTCCCTTGTGTCTGGCCTTTGGCCGGGCAGGGGACGGAGCTTTTTTGTTGCACTCCGCTCAGAAACAAGAAGAATAAAGGAGAGAACATCCATGCAAGCAATGATCGACGAGCTGGCAAAACAGGCTGCGGAAAGCCTTGGTCAGGTGTCCGGCAAGGAAACGCTGGCATCCTTCTGGCAGGAATACCTCAGCAAAAACGGCAAAATTCCCGCTCTGATGAAGAACCTGCGCACCGTCGCCCCCGAAGAACGTCCCGCCATGGGCAAGATCATCAACGAACTCAAGGCTAAGGTGCAGGCAGACTATGACGCTGCCGCTGAAAAGGTGAAGGAAGCAGAACTGGCTGCCCGCAACGCCGCCGAGATCGTGGACATCACCCTGCCCGCCAAGACCCGCCCCATGGGCGGCC
>ULRH01045175.1_pt1 | contig 11474 bp, 10 predicted proteins | sample 1955271 | NCBI WGS metagenome assembly ULRH01 (sample SAMEA4835677, study PRJEB28245) | human gut metagenome | biome: gut microbiome; material: fecal sample | place: Denmark | collected 2008 | reverse complement strand
GCAGCCGCACAGCACAGCCATCAGAAAGAATATGGATAAAAGAGGAAAAGCTCTCTTCATGGCGTTCATAGTTTTAATTGGGTTACAAAGGAATGAAATATTATTCAGAAATCCAATAACCCAATCAAACTATCAACATATGTTCACTCTTCGTACATCCGATCGATAACCTCCTTATAGTTCTGGGCAACGACTGCCCGCTTCAGTTTCAGTGTATTGGTCAGCTCGCCACGCTCCATACTGAAAGGTTCGGGCAGCAACGTGAAGCGCTTAATCTGCTCGTAATGAGCAAACGACTGTTGCAGGGTATCAATGCGGTCGCGGTAGAACGCCACGATGGCAGGATGCTGCAGCAGCTCGACACGGTCCTTGCAGACAATACCTTGTTCGCGGGCATACTTTTCCACCAAGTCATAAGCCGGTACAATGAGCGCCGAAACAAACTTCCGCTGGTCGGCAATGATAGCTATCTGGTCGATGTAGCGGTCTACAATCATACGCGTCTCCAAAGCCTGCGGAGAGATGTATTTCCCGTTCGAGGTCTTGAACAGGTCCTTGATACGTTCGGTCAGATACAAGGTACGTCCCTCCAGCCGTCCGGCATCACCCGTATGGAACCATCCGTCCTTGTCTATGGCAGCAGCCGTCGATACCGGTTTCTTGTAGTAACCCTTGGTAATGGTCTTGCCACGGAGCAGTATTTCGTTATTTTCACCGATCTTCACCTCCAGGTCGGGCATCACTTCGCCCACCGAGCCGATGACATAATTCACAGACGGGAAGCAGGAAACCGTAGCGGTAGACTCTGTCAGTCCGTAACCCACTACCATGTTGATGCCCACCGAGTGGACAAACTCACACACTTCATCCGACACAGCTGCTCCAGCAGTAGGAAAGAACGTGCCATTCTCAATGCCGATGGTCTTCTTCAGCAAGGCATAGACCGTCTTTTCGTAGAATTTATACTTGAGATGCAACATCAAGGGAGGATTCTTCCCCTGACGCACGTATTGCAGGTTGTGTTCCCGGCCCACCTTGATGGCATCGAGAATCATGGCTTTCCGCATCCCCGACTCCTGGGCAATGCGCTCCTGCACACCCTGATAGACTTTCTCCCAAAAACGAGGAACACTGCACATCATCGTCGGACGCACCTCCTTAATGGCCATCTGTACATCCTGCGGATACAAGTTGATGCAGATCTGCACACCACGCTGAATGCAAACATACGTCCAGCCCCGTTCAAACACATGCGTCAGCGGCAGAAAACACAATGACACGTCACGGTCTGAAATAAAGGGCAACCGAATCTGATGGGTACGGAAGGCCTCCAGATAATTGGAATGATGGAGCATTACTCCCTTGGGCTCACCCGTCGTACCGGATGTATAAAGGATGTTGGCCAAATCGTCAGGGGATGCCTGTGCCGTGCGGGCCTCCACCACTTCGTTGAAGGGCAAACCCTCGCCCAGCTTCATGAACTCATCGAAATAGACGGACGTCATGTCACGGGGATCGCGCACCACGCTGCGGTCGAAAATAATCAGCTGCTGCAACGACTGGCAAAGCCCGAACACTCGGAAAGCCGCATCGTACTGAAACTGTTCTCCCACAAACAGGAAACGAATCTGGGCATCATTGATAATATATTGGGCCTGGGCAGGCGAACTGGTGGCATACAGGGGTATTGTGACCGTCCGATTGGCAAACGCCGCAAAATCGACGAACAGGCATTCCGGCTTGTTCTGTGAGAAGATTCCTACGTTTTCCTGCTCCGCAATGCCCAACGCCACCATCGCATTGGCAGCCTGACGCACGTCCTGCGAAAACCGGTTCCACGTAATCGGAATCCATTGTTGCGTTCCATAGTCCCTGTATTTCAGGGCCACTTTCTCTCCATACTTCTCTGCCTGGCGGTGAACCAATACAGATAAATGATGATAAACCATGATTGTGCGATTTGGTTAATATGTTGCAAAGTTATTAGTTTTATTTGAAACTAATCCATAAAATGCAGATAATTGTAACATTTTCTTCGTATTGTTCCGTGAAAATGCCCCACTAAGAAATAACAAGGGAATCGGAAGAATGTTCCGAATTTATCCGTATGTTTGCAACCGGAAACAGACTAAAAACAAAATAAAAGACATGAAATACGATATTCCCGCTCTGACCGCTGAAGCTGTCGGCCTGCTCAAGTCGCTGATCAGCATCCCCTCCGTCAGCCGCGACGAGGAAAAGGCAGCCGACTGCCTGCAACAATACATCGAACTGCAAGGCATGCAGACCGGCCGAAAAGGCAACAATGTATGGTGTCTCGCTCCCGGGTTCGACCTGAAGCGTCCCACCCTGCTGCTCAATTCGCACATCGATACCGTAAAGCCCGTACAAGGTTGGCGCAAGGATCCCTATACGCCCCAGCTCGAACCAAACGGCAAGCTCTACGGGCTGGGCAGCAACGACGCAGGTGCCAGCGTAGTAAGCCTGCTGCAGGCTTTCCTCACGCTGTGCCGCACCACCCAACATTACAACCTCCTCTACCTGGCCTCGTGCGAAGAAGAAGTATCGGGAAAGGAAGGTATCGAAAGCATCCTGCCCCAACTACCACCCATCGCCTTCGCCCTTGTGGGTGAACCGACGGAGATGCAGCCCGCCATCGCCGAAAAGGGGCTGATGGTACTGGATGTCACCGCTACAGGCCGTTCCGGCCATGCCGCGCGAAACGAGGGCGACAATGCCATCTACAAAGTGTTGGACGATATTGCCTGGTTTCGTGACTATCAATTTCCAAAGGTATCTCCGCTGCTAGGGCCTGTCAAGATGAGTGTGACGATGATCAATGCCGGCACGCAACACAACGTCATCCCCGACCGCTGCACATTCGTGGTCGATATCCGCAGCAACGAGTGCTATACCAATGAAGAACTGTTTGAAGAAATCAAGAAAAACATCCACTGCCAGCCGCAGGCCCGTTCGTTCCGCCTGAGCTCGTCACACGTATCTCCCGAGCATCCGTTGGTACAGCGTGCCGTTGCCATGGGCCGTACTCCTTTCGGCTCACCCACCCTCTCCGACCAGGCCCTGATGCCCTTCCCCTCCATGAAGATGGGGCCCGGCAAGAGTGCCCGCTCGCACACGGCAGACGAATTCATCTTCGTCAAGGAAATTGAGGAGGCCATCGGACTGTATCTGGAGTTGCTGGACGGAGCAGAGCTGTAACGTCACCGGTTGAGCCACGGTTCAGGGTTGAGCTTCTCCTTTTCCTTGCGCAGCTGGAAGTGAAGCACCGTGCGCCCGCCGTCCGCCCCGTCGGAGAAGATAGATCCCAGTGTCTGCCCTGTCTTTACGATATCATCAGCCTTGACCGAAGCCGAAGACAGGTTGCAATAAACGGAGATATAGGCACCGTGACGTACCAGGATATTGAACAGGCCGTTCAGCTGGAACACGGCAGCCACCTTACCATTGAAGACAGCCCGGGCCTGCGCACCCGGCTTGGCCTGTATGTCGATACCCTTGTTGTCGAGCTTCACACCCCGCAGTCCGGGTACGGTATATTCGCCGTAATGACTGGTAATGATATAAGGACCGGTAACCGGTACAGGAAGCTTTCCCCGGTTATTGGCAAAAGTACCGGACAGCTGTCGGTCGGCCTTGTTCATCGTATACGTTTCCAACGGTGCAGCCTTCGGACGGTCTGATGACGCTGCTTCGCTCTTGCCTCCGGCCTTCTTGCGGGCTGCCGCCTCCCGCCGAGCTTCCTCTTCGGCCCGTTTGCGAGCCTTCTCTATCTCTTCAGCAATCAGGCGGTCGATACGGGCATTCAGTTGATTAGCCTCTTTCCGTTTCTTGCTGATCTCACTTTGCAGGCTACGCTGTTTCTTGCGCAAGTTGTTCACCAAAGCCTTCTGTTCCTTTTCCTGCTGTTCCAGACGAGTCTTTTCATCTTCTCGTTCCTTCAACAAATCTTCCTTGGCCTTGCGTGCCTGTGTCAGCTCAGCCCGCTTGTTACTGATCTGTTTCTGTTTCTTCAGGATTTCTTCCCCCTGCATACGCTGGTAGGAAGCATATTCGCGCACGTAGCGCAGACGCCGATAGGTCTGTTCCAAAGTAGAAGCTGAAAAAATAAACAACAACTTGTCCTGAATCGTGTGGTTGCGGTAAAGGTAATTGACCGAAGCAGCATATTTCCCCTTCTTGTCCTTCAGTTCCTGTTGCAATCGATTGAGCTGGCGCTGCAGGGAAGTCAGTTCTTGGTCAATAAGCTCCACATCGTGATTGATGGACAGAATATAGCGTTTACGCTCTTCAATCTGTCCCGTCAATGCCGCCAGGCCCTTCAACTGGCTGCCGACATTCTTTTGCGTAGACTTCAAAAGGCTTTCAGACTCTGCAATCTGCTTCTGCAAGGCACCACGTCTGCTTTCCAGCTCCTTTATCAGCTTGTTAGACTGAGCCATCAACGGCAACAGCAGACAGAGGCAACCCGCCAACACACACAAGAACCGCTTCATAGGCTCATCAGCAATTCAAGGATTTCGTACAATTCTACCCGCTGGTAGCGTGAAGAAAGCTGCATCGGCGTCAGGTTGAAGGGCTTTGTAGAAAAGTCCGTAAGTTCAATCTTCCCCTTTTCCAGCGAAGGAATGCCCAATTCGCTACCGGTCAACACTTTTTTTCCACCCGGACGCGAAGCAGCATACAATAACTTTTCCAAGTGCTGGAAAGTAGCCTTCTTGGGAAGTATACCTTTCAGCTCCTGGCGGGAAGCCTGTACATAACGCTTGCCCATGCGATCCACCAGAATCACTTTCTCAGGGGTAACATCAATACGAGCTACCTCCGAACGCAAAATAGGCATGAGCAACGACAGCTGCATACGTTCACCCGCCTTCAGCTTCATCGTGCCGTTGACCGTCAGTACGGCATCCTTGGAAGGTACCGTCAGAACGACCTTGGACGAAAGGAAACCGGTTTCTCCCTTGGTTCCCTCTGCCTGACGGGAGGTCTTACAACCTGCCAGACCTATTAACAAAGCCATGAGCCACATCAAGCGGACCAATGGCCCACAACGGAATATCTTTATAGTTTTCATCATCATTCAGTCTTTTGTTCCGGTTCACGGATGTATTTCCGCAACTTTATCTTCTGTTTCAAGGTTTTCGAATCACTGCCCATGTCGAGCGCTTGCTGCCAGTACTTCACGGCATCCTCCACTTCACCCGCCATGTAATAGATGTCGCCGCAATGCTCCACCACCTCCGCACTTTTCTCTCCGTCACTCTTCATGGCCTGGTCGATATACAGACGGGCTTGGGCATAATTGCCTTTCTCGAACAGAATCCAGGCATAGGTATCCAAATAGGTGGCATTCTGCGGTTCGGCTTTTACCGTCTTGTAACTCATTTCCTCTGCCTTGTCCAAATTCTTTCGCTCCAAGGAAAGATAATAGGCATAATTGTTCAGCGCGCCAATGTTGTTCGGATTATAGACCAAAGCCGAATCATAGGCGGCATAGGCCTCCTCGTCCCGTTTCTTCATGTGCCAGGCATCGCCAATGATGGCATAAAAGTCTGACACTACCTCCTTCGGACTGTTCTTGGTAACATGCGTCAATGCCTTGCGGGATATTTTGAGCACATCTTCCGTACGTTCAGCCTGATTATAGGCAATGGCCAGATAGAAATAGAACTCCAACATATCCGGATTGGACTCTACGCCCGCCTCGCACAGACGGATGATTTCCTTGTAATCTTCTCCCCGCACCGCTTCACCCAACAGTGTCATGCGGGCAGCCGTATTGGTAGGATCGATGTCGAGTACCTTGTTGAGCACCGGCACCGACTGCTTGTTCATCCCCTTGGAGAGGAGATATTGGGCATAAAGCATCGGCATGTTGGCATCATCGGTATCCTGCTCCATAATGCGGTCGAACAAAGTAATGATACGTGTGCTGTCTTTACCAGCCTGTTCGTTCTGCACAATCAACCTGCGCATTACGTTCAGTTTGGTCATCGGTTCCACTTTCTTGTTCAGCAGGATGGTATCAAGCTGCTGGTCGTAGAGTTCCTTCTGCCCAGTTTCTTCATAATAGGAAGCCATGGAATAGAGTGCCATCGCATTATCTGGTTCTTCGGCCAACACCTTCTGATAGAGTGCATGGGCCTCCTCCGTCTTACCATTTTCCAGATAGACATCGCCCAGCACTACCTGATAACGGAGCTCGTTTGGATACTCGGCCACCAGGCTTTCCATTTCACGGAAGGCGTTCTTACGGTCTTCCTGCTGCAAATAGATGCGGAACTTCTCCATACTGATCTGTTCGCTCTTTCCCAGCTTGTCTTCGAGCCGGTTCAGAAGAGACAGTACCCGATCGTACTTCTGCTGGCGATTATAGATGTCCAGCAGATTGTATACAGGATCCAGTTTGTCGGGGAAGCGTACCGCCATATCCTCCAACAAGTTGACAGCCTTATCCGTTTCTTTCTGCTGCTGATATAAGTTTACCAGCCCCTGCGCATACCAATAATTGTCAGGAGCATAGTGCACAGCCTTTTCCAACGAAGCCACCGCCTGCTTTTCCTGCTTCAGAGCCATGTAGTACTGGGACAATTCGAACAAGGCCGAAGGAGCATTGGGACGAATGTGCAGGCAATGTTGCAGCAAGTCGAAAGCGGCATCATACTTCTGCAAGGTCTTCATCCGCACAGCTTCCAGAAAGAAATAATCGTACTTACGCTGGAGAGCCGGCGCCAAGGTATCGGCAGGAATAGTCCTTGCGGCATCTGCCGATACTCCCGCTCCGTTTCCTTTACGAACCATCCCGCACGAAACCAACAGGCACACCGAGAGCAGTACTCCCAGCCATCTATTCAGTTTATGTTTCATCACTCGCTTCATTCGTTTTTCCATTCACAGACTTCATACACCGGTATGTCCGAAGCCACCAGCACCGCGCCGGGTTTCATCCAATACCTCCACCTCTTCCCAGGCTGCCTGTTCGTGTCGGGCAACCACCATCTGGGCAATGCGTTCGCCGTCTTCGATGACAAACGGTTCGTCAGATAAGTTAATCAGAATAATACAAATCTCCCCGCGGTAATCGGCATCGATTGTACCTGGAGAGTTGAGTACCGTCACTCCTTTCTTCAAGGCCAAACCACTGCGGGGACGCACCTGTGCCTCGAAACCGGGAGGCAAGGCAATGTACAGTCCGGTGGGCACCAGACAGCGCTGCATGGGGGCAAGTGTCAGGGGTTCGGACAAGTTGGCACGCAAGTCCATACCCGCCGACAAAGGAGTGGCATAGGCAGGAAGCGGATGCTTCGAACGGTTGATTATCTGAACTTTCAGCATATTCGGTATCGTCTAACTATTTTTATGTACTTATTTAACGGGCGAAAGTACGGATTTTGAAGCAAATAGTCATACATTTGCAGTTAAATAATAGTAACCGGATTTGTATTTTATCAAACGCCAAGCCCACATACACCCATGATGAACTGGAACACCCTCCTGTCAGCCAAGCGTTTCGGACTGGAAGAATTCCATCAGGAACGCCACGAAAACCGCTCTGAATTCCAACGCGACTACGACCGTCTGGTCTTTTCGGCTCCCTTCCGCCGCCTTCAGAACAAGACACAAGTATTCCCGCTACCAGGCAGCATATTTGTGCACAATCGACTGACGCATAGTCTGGAGGTGTCGTGTGTGGGACGATCGTTGGGCAACGACGTGGCAAAGGGCATCCTGGTCCGTCAGCCCGAGCTGCAACACAGCTTCCTGCCTGAAATCGGTGCCATTGTCTCAGCCGCCTGCCTGGCCCATGATCTGGGCAATCCTCCCTTCGGTCATTCGGGCGAAAGGGCCATCTCGACCTTCTTCTCCGAAGGTAAAGGACTTGCCCTGAAGGAACAACTCAACGAAACCCAATGGGAGGACTTCACGCACTTTGAAGGTAACGCCAATGCCTTCCGCCTGCTGACCCACCAGTTTGAAGGACGGCGGCCGGGTGGATTTGTACTGACCTACTCAACCCTAGCCAGCATCGTAAAATATCCCTTTTCATCGAGCCTGGCCGGGCGGAAATCAAAATTCGGCTTCTTTGCCAGTGAGGAAGGAAGCTTCCGCCGCATTGCCGAAGAGCTGGGCATGACGAAACTGAACGAACAACCGCTGAAATATGCCCGCCATCCACTGGTCTACCTCGTGGAAGCAGCCGATGACATCTGCTACCAAATGATGGACATCGAAGATGCACACAAGCTGAAGATACTGACAACCGATGAAACCAAGGACTTGCTTCTGTCTTACTTTGACGATGCTCGCAAAGCCCATCGGGAAGAGACACTGAAAATTGTGAGTGATGTCAACGAGCAGATTGCCTACCTGCGCTCCAGTGTCATCGGACTGTTGATACGCGAATGCACACAGGCCTTCCTGGACCACGAAGAGCAGATTTTAGCTGGTACGTTCGAAGGTCCGCTCATCAGACACATCAGCCCCCTACCCGCCTCGGCCTACCTACACTGTTCCGAAGTGTCGCAGGAGAAAATCTATCGTTCACGCGACGTGCTCGACATCGAGCTGGCCGGTTTCCGCATCATCGGTACCCTGCTGGAACTGATGACCGAGGCTGTCTGCTCACCCGAGAAGGCGTACTCCAAACTGCTCATCAATCGCGTATCCAATCAATACAAAATAAAATCGCCCGTATTCTATGAAAGAATACAGGCGGTATTGGATTATATCTCAGGCATGACTGACGTCTTTGCCCTCGACCTTTATCGGAAAATCAACGGCAACAGCCTACCTGAAATCAGCTGACGGACGCCAGATCGACGAACAACCTCGTTCCGATCAGACTTAAACCTTCTTATTGAACACAAAGCGGCTGACATCCTGTTCGTTCTCGACGAACGACTGGATGTGACGGATGCGCTTCTCGGCCAGGATTTCGTCGACGGCAATCAGGATACCAGTTTCCTCCACATCACCAAACTCGTAGTTGATGGCCGTGCCGAACATGCGCATCGTCGGACTCAGGCTCATGTATGCATTGACCAAGGGAGGAATGTTATAGCCCACCTTGCGTATCTCAGCATTCAATATCTTGTAATCGTCCTTGAATGAATCCTTACAGAACAAAGCGGCCAACTGTTTCTCGTCGGTATCCAAGTGAAGCGGCTCTATCGGTACAACCAACCCCTCCTTGTCAGCAAAATGCTTGTGCAGGAAATAGAGTATCATGTCACGACTCAGGCGGTGATAGCTGGGATACATGGTCACCTTGCCGAAAAAGTATTTCACATTGGGCATCACTACGGTCAAGGCACCCAGGCCGTCCCACAGATTGTCCAGTGCAAAAAGGCCCTTGCTGTCGGCACGGGTGGACTGATATTCCAACGTGACGAACGAACGTCCCAATTCAATGGTTGTGGGCAGATACTCCTTAAGGAACTTCTCGGAGAAGTGGAACATGTGCGAGGTGGCCAAGATGGGAGCTCCCTTCTCGTCGAACCTCACGTCCGTGCCCAATATATACCGATACCCCCCCAGTATTTCCTCCGCTTCCGGATTCCACACAATCAACTGCTTGTAGGGGTTCTCCATCGTGTCATACTCATCAATGTCCATCGACATGCCCGTTCCGCCACCGGCTGCCCTGAAGGCTATCTCGCGCAAACGGCCGATTTCCCTCATCGTGTTCGGTGCATCCTGTGCGGTGACAATGTATATCTGGTTGTGACTGCGGTTGGTCATGCGCAGACGCTTGTCTTCTGTCAGCTCCGCCTTCAGCAACGCCTTGTCTACCGGTGCAATAATCTCTTCCATACTCATTACCTATTTTTCTATAAACTCAATGTCCTTACAACTTATATACGATATCCTTGACGTACTGTGCCCACTGTACGGGCGTCTTCGACTTGTCGAACGTCTGCCACGGAATGGGTTTTCCGATGGTGACGGTAAAAGTCTTGTGACGGTTCTTCAGCATCTCGTCCGCCAGGTACAGCATGGCAATGTTGAACTTGATACCTAAAAATTTACACAGATTGGCCAGATTATAAAAGAATTTGGAATTACGTCCCTCGAAATGAATGGGGACCACATCGCGCTGATGCTCCACACTCTTTACGATGAATGCCTTCTTCCAGTCCAGATCGGCAATCACCCCGCCCTTCTGACGGCGCGAGCAAAGGCCGGCCGGAAACATGATGAGCTGGTTGTCCGACGCAAAGCCTGCTTCCACCAGCTTCGGGAAGTCCTTGGCCTGACGACCGGTCTTGTTGATGGGAATGCAGAGGGGAGCCAATCCGTGCAGGTTCATCAGCAGGTCGTTCACCAGGTATTTCACCTTGCCGTTGTAGTGCCTGCCCAGCACATAACCCAAGGCAATGCCGTCCTGCCCGCCCAGCGGATGGTTGGAGACAAATGTACACAACTTGCCTTCCGGCAGGTTTTCCCGCCCTTTGACCTCAATCTTGGCATCCAGAAACTCCAGGCAGGCCTCCAGAAAGTCAACGCCGACCTTGTCCTTCGATTCGCGCAGAAAGACGTTCAGCTCGTCCTGATGCACAATGTGCTTCAGATACGAAACGACGAAACGAGGCACGTACTTCGACTGCTTCGGAGCCTTTTCCCGAAGAATGCGGTCGATGTCGATCAAAAACAAAGAGTCATCTGCCATTCTTTATCCAGATAAAATACTGCGCAAAATTAACGCTTCTTTTTAATTATCTGCAAGACTTTGACAGAAAATACACCCGAAAACTGACAAAAGCCACCCGAAAGCTATCAATAAACAGTTTTTCCCCCTATTATTGCTTGTTTTCCGGCGACCCTACCGGCAGATTGTCCGTATCATTGCACCGTCGAAACGAAATACGACAACTAACCTTTTAACACGCATGTATGATATGAACAGTGCAACATTTACAAAAGCCTTGGTGGGGATGCAGGACGACTTGCTTCGTTTTGCCTACAAACTCACCGCCGACCACGAAGACGCAAACGACCTTCTTCAGGAAACTTCCTTGAAAGCTCTCGACAACGAAGACAAATATACCCCCGAAACCAACTTCAAAGGATGGGTCTACACCATCATGCGCAACATCTTCATCAACAACTACCGCAAGATGATGCGCGACCAGACCTTCGTTGACCAGACGGACAACCAGTATCACCTGAACACGCCGAGCGAAAGCTACGCCGACAGCACCGAAACGGCCTACGACCTGAAAGAGATGCACCGCATCGTCAACGCGCTGCCCAAAGAGTATCGCGTGCCGTTCTCCATGCATGTGGCGGGCTTCAAGTACCGCGAGATTGCCGAAAAGCTGGGCCTTCCCTTGGGTACCGTGAAGAGCCGCATCTTCTTCACGCGCCAGAAGCTGCAACGCGAACTGAAAGACTTCGTATAACCCTCCCTAACCAGTAAGGTGCAAGCATCTTTTCACCCGAAAAGACTGCGT
>ULRH01000795.1_pt1 | contig 11491 bp, 4 predicted proteins | sample 1955271 | NCBI WGS metagenome assembly ULRH01 (sample SAMEA4835677, study PRJEB28245) | human gut metagenome | biome: gut microbiome; material: fecal sample | place: Denmark | collected 2008 | reverse complement strand
ATAACAACACTACATTGGCGTAGGGCAAAGGCCGGTTCTTCTCATCCGTCACCTTGCCCGAATAAGTCTGTGCGGAAACCGAACATATACCGCACAGCAGGCATAAATTCATCAATAACCGTAACATAAACTGTTCTTTTTTCCTGCAAAGGTAAAGCATCCGAGGTGGATAAGCAAGGAATGCACATAGACAAGTGGGAGAACGATAATCATTGATAATGAACGATTTATCGAAATTGGCAATGTGCGAATCTATACATCGGGGCATGCAAGGGCGTATTTCCCTGACCGGATATTCCTCAGAACTCACCGATCCAACGGTCAAGGCTCTTCTTGTCCGTGACGGAGAGCGACTCGTAGATTTTCTTCTTCACGCGCAGCTTGCTCGTGGAGGCCGAAGAGGAAGAGATGCCTGACAGCACGGCTATATCGCCCACCGGGAAACCGAGCTTCACCAGGCAGCACACCGTAAGGTCGTAGTCGCTCAACGATGGTACGGCATCTGAAAGGCGACGGCAGAAGTCCGTGTACACCCTGTCGGTCAGCGTTCGGATTCTTCTTGTATCGGACTCGTCCAGATAGACAGGCTTTTTACGCAGGGAGGAAAGCCAGGGGTCTTTTCCTAAGAGCTGTGCCGTCAACGACTCGTTGTCACGACGGAGAGAGGCAAGCCGCTCTTTCTGCTCCTGCAACTGCCCCACTGCCTCACGGCTTTCCGCTGCCTGAACCTCCAACTCGGAAATATACCGCCGGTTACGTTCCATCTGCAATTCATTCTCGCGAAGCCGGAGAGTCAGGCGGTTCAGCTCCTCTTCACGGCGGTGCAAGGCTGCCTTGCGATGAGAATAAAAACTTATCAACAGGACGGTCAAGACCAGAACTAAAATAACCGATGCCAACAGCAAGCGGGTCGTATGAGCCTTTTCCAGTTCCAACTGTTGTTTCTCGGTTAGCAATTTTTCTTTTTCATACTTTCCTCGATACATAATAATCTCCTTACTCTTATCCAACTTTTGAACCGAATCTTCGTATAGGCATAACGAATCGTAGAGACTAATCATGTATTTCTGATATTGAGGCTGACGACTTAAATGCAATAAACTCTGATAAATGCCTGTACGTCTATAAATATTTGGAGTATTCAATGCCTTTGTCAGATAAAAATAGGCAGAATCATATTTTTTCTGATTCATATAAATAACGCCTATACTGTATAATGATTGAGCGGAAAACTGATTATTTCCCAATCTACTTAAGTCTAAAGCCTTTTGATACTCGCCATTATTGACATAGACACTTGCCAATTCATTTTTAAACGCTTGCTCCAAATCCGATAAATTTGCTTTCTGAGTTTCTGCAATGGCTTTAGTATAATAAACAATAGTCGAATCCAGTTGGTCTTTTACTGTATAGACTCTTGCCATATCTCTCAAAGCATAAGCTTTATATTTAAAATGAGGCGTTTTCACTGCATAATCATACGACTTTTGAATCACCTCTAATGCATAGTCAGTCAAGTCCCTGTAAAGATATAAATTGCCAAGACTGGACATTACCAAATAGCCTAATGTATAATCATCGGTATGCGCCACTTCATCTTTAGCTTCCAGATAATATGTCATCGCCTCTTCGATATTCTTCAACTCATAATTCACCCCACCCATATAAAGTGCAGCCATCGCCTTGCGCCGCGCATCATCTGTAGACTTGTAATAATCGTACGCAATACGAATCAACGAATCAGAAGAGATAGGAAGGTATTGCTTGTATTCCGCCTGCGTCACCAACAGACACCACAAAGCATGCTGCTCCTTATCCGTAGGCATGGGCATAGATTCTAAAATACGCAAGGCACTGTCGGGATGGTCGAACATCACCGCTTCCGCCCGCTCCAGTTCGGGCAAAGGGGCGGCTTTCCGCTGAGAGCAGCCGAAGAACAGGTTCATCACACAGAAAATCAACAATAGGCAGGTTACGGCATTCGGTTTCATAGCTTGTCCTTTTATGCCTGCAAAGGTATAACAATTTTTTAAAATCCACCATACAGGATTTACAATTCAATACGCTGGAACACAACAGTTCATCATATTTATCCCTTCTGCCAATAAACCTCATCCGACAACGCAAAAGCTTGCTTCGCCCGACACATCCTGCTCCTCTTCCCAGTCCTCCCAGCAAGGACTGCAGTCCCAGCGGGCAAGGACTGGAGTCCTGACCTATCAGGACAGCAGTACTGGCTATAGAGGACTGAAAACGCAGATAGATGCTGACAGGAAAGCAGCTAACCGCATCGGGCGACACAAGCTGCCGCATCCAAAAACAATGCAAGAGGTATTGGCATCTAACTCCCAGCCCGCACCGCCATGTGTACAGGCTTAGAAATATTCGCATTTCATTTCTGACTGACCATCCTCCAACAAACTCAGAAGGCTGCAAGGAATTGCCAAACGAAATAACCGCACAATGCCAGCTTGACAACTGTTCCGAACAAGAAGCCCGCCAAAGAGCCGAACCCGGAGCGCAAGGCATCTTTCAGGTTCTTGTCTCCCACCAACTCACCAATGACCGCTCCGAAGAAGGGTCCGAAGATGATTCCCCAAGGCGGAAAGAACAAGCCTGCTACCGTACCGATGACACATCCCCAATTGCCCCATTTGGTGCCTCCGGCATACTTCGTCCCCAACATCGGTATCACGTAATCGAGCACCTGCACCAGAACAACCAATACAGCCCACACAACCAACTGCACCGGAGTAAACTGCAACCGACCGGTGAAATGAAACAGCAACATGCCGACATAGGCAAGCGGAGGTCCGGGAAGTAACGGAAGCACACAGCCCAGCATACCCGCCACCAGACAAATGACACCTAATATGATAAGGAATATATCCATAACTTCAAGTTTATCCGCCCACAAAGTTAACCATTTCCCCCAGACTTCAAAACATGCAAAGGGAAAACGCATGAATTAAAAAAGCTCCCGACCCTTTGACGGGCGGGAGCTTCCTATGATAAACACCAAAGAGATAATGATTATTCTACTTCGTTATAGTCAAGTACATTCTTCTTGTTGGCAAGGATACGGTCGTATTCCTCTTTCGAGCCTACGATAATCTTGTCGAACTCGCGCTGTCCGGTACCAGCAGGAATCAAGTGACCGCAAATCACATTTTCCTTCATACCTTCCAGACGGTCTACCTTGCCGTTGATAGCCGCTTCGTTGAGCACCTTCGTCGTTTCCTGGAAGGATGCTGCCGACATGAAGCTGGAAGTCTGCAAAGCAGCACGCGTGATACCTTGCAGTATCTGCGTAGAAGTAGCCGGGACAGCATCGCGCACTTGTACCAGTTTCAAGTCGCGGCGTTTCAGCATACTGTTTTCGTCACGCAGCTTGCGTGCCGTAACAATCTGACCCGGCTGAAGGTTTTGTGAATCGCCTGCATCAACAACAACCTTCTTACCCCAGATACGGTCGTTCTCTTCGTTGAATTCCAAACGGTCTACTATCTGTTGCTCCAAGAAGCGTGTATCGCCCGGCTCGTCAATCTGTACCTTACGCATCATCTGGCGTACGATAATCTCGAAGTGCTTGTCGTTAATCTTCACACCCTGCAGACGGTAAACGTCCTGGATTTCATTAACGATATACTCTTGTACCGCCGTAGGACCTTTAATCGCCAAGATATCGGCAGGCGTAATGGCACCGTCGGACAACGGAGTACCTGCACGCACATAGTCATTCTCCTGCACCAGAATCTGCTTAGACAACGCTACGAGGTATTTTCTTACATCACCAGTCTTTGAAGTCACGATGATTTCACGGTTACCACGCTTAATCTTACCCATTGTAACCTCACCATCGATTTCGGAAACAACTGCGGGGTTAGACGGATTACGTGCCTCGAACAATTCAGTCACACGAGGCAGACCACCGGTGATATCACCCGCCTTACCTACGGCACGCGGAATCTTCACCAGAATATCACCCGCCTTCACGGCCTGCTTGTCTTCTACAACAACGTGGCCACCTACCGGCAAGTTATAAGAACGGATTTCATTGCCATTTTCATCGAGGATGTGCAATGACGGTATCTTGTTCTTATCCTTCGACTCGGTAATAATGATTTCACGCAAACCTGTTGCTTCATCCGACTCTACCTTATAAGTAACGTTTTCGATAACCGACTCGAAGGCTATCCGACCGGTAGCTTCGGTGACGATAACAGCGTTGAACGGGTCCCACTTGGCAATCAGTTTGCCTTTCTCTACCACTTCACCGTCCGAAGCATAAAGTTTCGAACCGTAAGGCACATTATGAGTAGACAAAACGATACCGGTATTGACATCGATAAAGCGTACTTCAGCCAATCGGCCAACCACAATCTTCACCGGTTCGCCAGTTTCTTCTACCGCATCTACCGTACGCAACTCTTCGAATTCAAGGCGTGCATCGTTCTTTGCCACGATGCTTGCGTTGGCAGCCATGTTACCCGCGATACCACCGGCGTGGAAGGTACGCAATGTCAACTGTGTACCCGGCTCACCGATAGATTGTGCCGCAATGACACCTACCGCCTCGCCTTTCTGAACCATACGGCTGGTAGCCAGGTTACGTCCATAACATTTTGCACAAACACCTTTCTTCGATTCACAAGTCAATACCGAACGGATTTCTACGCTCTCAATCGGAGAGTTCTCAATTTCTTCGGCAATGCTTTCGGTGATTTCCTCACCCGAAGCCACAATCAGCTTACCGGTAGTAGGATGAATCACATCGTGTACAGACACACGTCCCAAAATACGTTCATATAATGTAGCGATAACTTCATCGTTGTTTTTCAATGCCGTACATACCAATCCACGCAACGTGCCGCAGTCTTCTTCGTTGATAATCACATCGTGTGATACGTCAACCAAACGACGGGTCAAGTATCCGGCATCGGCTGTCTTCAATGCAGTATCGGCAAGACCTTTACGGGCACCGTGGGTAGAGATAAAGTACTCCAACACCGAAAGACCTTCCTTAAAGTTAGAAAGAATCGGGTTTTCGATAATCTGCGCACCTTCGGCACCTGCCTTCTGCGGTTTAGCCATCAAACCACGCATACCGGACAACTGACGAATCTGCTCTTTAGAACCACGGGCACCTGAATCCAACATCATGAACACAGAGTTGAATCCTTGGTCATCGTTCTTAATGGTCTTATACAGAATATCCGATAAGTCACTGTTGACATGTGTCCAGGTATCGATAACCTGGTTGTAACGTTCGTTGTCGGTAATGAAACCCATGTTATAGTTCATCATAATCTGTTCCACTTCCTCATTACCACGTTTCACCAAGTCTTCCTTTTCTTTCGGGATAATGATATCACCCAAGTTGAATGACAATCCTCCTTCGAAAGCTTTCTGATAACCTAAATTCTTGATGCCATCCAAGAATTCGCACGCACGAGCCACACCAACCTTCTTGATTACATCACTAATAATGTCGCGCAAAGACTTCTTCGAAATAATGGTATTCAAGTAACCACATTCATCCGGAACCAATTCATTGACAATGACACGACCTACAGAAGTTTCCTTAATCATCTTCTTAACGATATTGCCATTCTCGTCAAGGTCGTTTGCCACCACGCTGATGATAGCATGAATGTCTACCTTTCCTTCATTGTAAGCAATCATTGCTTCTTCCGGTCCGTAGAAAATCAAGCCTTCACCTTTGGCTCCCTTACGAAGTTTGGTGATATAATAAAGTCCCAATACCATATCCTGTGCAGGTACGGTAATCGGAGCGCCATTGGCAGGATTCAAGATATTATGTGACTGAAGCATCAACAACTGGGCTTCCAATACAGCTTCATTACTCAAAGGCAAGTGAACAGCCATCTGGTCACCGTCGAAGTCGGCATTGAACGCCGTACATGCCAACGGGTGCAGCTGAATGGCCTTGCCTTCAATCATCTTCGGCTGGAAAGCCTGAATACCCAAACGGTGCAATGTCGGCGCACGGTTCAACAAAACCGGATGCCCTTTCATTACATGTTCCAGAATATCCCAAATAACCGGTTCCTTACGGTCGACAATCTTTTTGGCAGACTTCACAGTCTTCACAATGCCGCGCTCAATAAGTTTACGGATAATGAACGGCTTATACAATTCTGCGGCCATCAGTTTCGGAATACCGCATTCGCCCATCTTCAATTCCGGCCCTACAACGATAACCGAACGTGCAGAATAGTCGACACGCTTACCCAACAAGTTCTGACGGAAACGTCCTTGCTTACCTTTCAAGCTATCAGACAAAGATTTCAACGGACGGTTCGAATCGGTTTTCACCGCACTTGATTTACGTGAATTATCAAACAACGAGTCGACCGCCTCCTGTAACATACGTTTCTCATTACGCAAAATCACTTCAGGCGCCTTGATTTCAATCAATCGTTTCAAACGGTTGTTACGGATAATCACACGACGATACAAATCGTTCAAATCGGAAGTTGCAAAACGTCCACCATCCAGCGGAACCAACGGACGAAGTTCGGGCGGGATAACCGGCACAATACGCACAATCATCCATTCCGGCTTATTGCGTCCACGAGAAGCACGGAAAGACTCAACTACCTGCAAACGCTTCAACGCTTCATTCTTGCGCTGTTGTGAAGAGTCATTGTTGGCTTTATGACGCAACTCGTATGAAAGCGCATCCAAATCCAAACGAATCAGCAAATCATAGATTGCTTCCGCACCCATCTTGGCGATGAACTTGTTCGGATCGGTATCTTCCAGGTATTGGTTGTCCTTCGGAAGCGTATCCATGATGTCAAGATATTCTTCTTCAGACAACAAATCATATTGATTAACACCGTCTTCAGCTTTTACACCCGGCTGAATAACGATATAACGTTCGTAATAAATTACAGCATCAAGTTTTTTGGTAGGCAAACCTAACAAATAACCTATCTTATTGGGCAAAGAACGGAAATACCAGATATGCGCTACAGGAACTACCAGCTGTATGTGCCCGCTACGTTCACGGCGCACTTTCTTTTCTGTCACCTCCACACCGCATCGGTCGCACACGATTCCTTTATAACGGATACGTTTGTATTTACCGCAATGGCATTCGTAGTCTTTTACCGGACCGAAAATACGTTCGCAAAACAAACCGTCACGTTCCGGCTTATAAGTACGGTAATTGATAGTTTCGGGCTTAAGCACTTCACCGTACGAATTTTCCAAGATTTCTTCGGGTGATGCCAGTCCAATCGTAATTTTGGAGAAATTACTTTTTACCTTAGTATCTTTTCTAAAAGCCATACTTCCTTATTTTCAAAATTAACTATTATTCCAATGTAATACTCAAGCAAAGGCCTCTCAGCTCATGCAACAACACGTTCAACGATTCAGGAATACCCGGAGTAGGCATCGGATCGCCTTTCACAATTGCTTCGTATGCTTTCGAACGTCCAACCACATCATCCGACTTAATAGTCAGGATTTCCTGAAGAACGTGAGCAGCACCGAACGCCTCGATTGCCCAAACCTCCATTTCTCCGAAACGCTGACCACCAAACTGAGCCTTACCACCAAGCGGCTGTTGAGTAATCAAAGAGTACGGACCGATAGAACGCGCATGCATCTTGTCTTCTACCATGTGACCTAATTTCAACATATATGTCACACCAACTGTAGCAGGCTGGTCGAACTGTTCTCCTGTACCACCGTCATACAAATAAGTCTTGCAATAACGCGGCAGGCCTGCCTTATCCGTCCATTTATCCAAATCGTCCAATGTCGCGCCGTCAAAGATAGGAGTAGCGAACTTCACGCCCAACTCTTTACCGGCACGTCCCAGTACAGCTTCAAAAATCTGACCGATGTTCATACGAGAAGGCACACCCAACGGGTTCAATACGATATCTACCGGCGTACCATCTGCCAGGAACGGCATATCTTCCTGACGGACTACGCGCGACACGATACCTTTGTTACCGTGACGACCCGCCATCTTGTCGCCGACACCGATCTTACGTTTCTTCGCAATATAAACTTTCGCCATTTGGATAATACCCGAAGGAAGTTCATCACCAATGGTCAAAGCGAACTTCTTACGCTTCAACTCTGCATCCAGTTCCTTATATTTCTTCAGATAATTCATCACCAAATCGCGAATCATTTCGTTCTTATGCGCATCGGCTGTCCATTTACTCAACTGAATCACCGTATAATCCAACGATTCCAAATCATGCTTGGTAAACTTCGCACCTTTGGCAATTACTTCTGTACCCAAATAGTCTTTTACACCTTGGGATACTTTCTCGTCTGTCAACACCAACAATTTCTCAACAAGGATTTCCTTCAATGCAGCAGCTTTTTCTTCAAACTCTTCATTCAGTTTCGGAAGAATCTGTTTATCCGCATTCTTTTCACTACGAGTCTTGATAACGCGAGAATACAATTTCTTGTCAATTACCACACCGCGCAACGAAGGAGAAGCTTTCAACGAAGCATCTTTTACATCACCAGCCTTATCACCGAAGATGGCACGCAACAGCTTTTCTTCCGGTGACGGGTCCGACTCACCCTTCGGAGTAATTTTACCTATCAAGATATCTCCCGGCTCGATACGCGCACCGACACGGACAATACCGTTTTCATCCAAGTCCTTGGTAGCTTCTTCGCTCACATTGGGGATATCCGATGTCAGCTCTTCCATACCACGCTTCGTCTCACGTACTTCCAATATATATTCATCTACGTGGACAGAGGTAAGGATATCTTCACGTACCATGCGTTCATTCAGCACAATTGCATCCTCATAGTTATATCCTTTCCACGGCATGTAAGCCACCAACAAGTTCTTACCCAAAGCCAACTCACCGTTTGCTGTAGAATAACCTTCCGTCAAGATGTCGCCTTTCTTCACCCGCTGGCCTTTGTTACAAATCGGACGCAGGTCAATCGTCATACTCTGATTGGTCTTACGGAATTTAGGAATACGGTATTCCTTCAATGCAGGTTCGAAGCTTACGAATTCTTCATCCTCCGTACGGTCATACAACACACGAATGGTCGTTGCATCAACAAACTCAATAACGCCATCTCCTTCTGCAGCAATCTGCGTACGAGAGTCTTCGCACAATTGTTTTTCAATACCCGTTCCTACAATCGGAGCTTCCGTACGCAACAAAGGTACAGCTTGGCGCATCATGTTCGAACCCATCAACGCACGGTTCGCGTCATCATGTTCCAAGAACGGAATCAACGAAGCCGCAATAGAAGCAATCTGCTGCGGAGACACATCCATCAGTTCCACTTGATCGGGAGAAACAACCGGATAATCTGCATCCCGACGTGCTTTTACTTTATCACGGATAAAAGTGCCATCGTCATTCAACGGAGCATTTCCTTGCGCTATAATCTTATCCTCTTCTTCTTCGGCAGACAAATATTCGATTCCTTCCGGAGAAAGATCAACTTTGCTATCTTTCACCTTACGATAAGGAGTCACAATAAAGCCTAAATCATTAATCTTCGCATACACGCAAAGAGAAGAAATCAACCCGATATTCGGGCCTTCAGGAGTTTCAATCGGACACAAACGGCCATAGTGAGTATAGTGTACGTCACGTACCTCGAATCCGGCACGGTCACGCGACAAACCACCAGGTCCCAACGCAGACAAACGACGCTTATGCGTAATTTCGGCCAACGGGTTAGTCTGATCCATGAACTGTGACAATGCATTCGTTCCGAAGAAGGAATTAATCACAGACGAAATGGTTTTCGCATTAATCAAATCAATCGGAGTAAACACTTCATTATCGCGTACATTCATTCGCTCACGAATCGTACGAGACATACGCGCCAAACCGATAGCAAACTGATTGGACAACTGTTCGCCTACCGTACGGACACGACGGTTGCTCAAGTGGTCGATATCATCCACATCAGCTTTCGAGTTTATCAATTCAATCAGATACTTGATAATCTCGATAATATCTTGCTTTGTCAATACCTTGACATCCATCGGCGTATCCAAATTCAACTTCTTGTTGATACGATAACGACCCACTTCGCCCAAGTCATAACGTTTTTCCGAGAAGAACAAGTTATTGATTACTTCACGTGCGCTGGCATCATCAGCCGGATCTGCATTGCGCAACTGACGATAAATGTACAATACTGCTTCCTTTTCCGAATTACTCGGGTCTTTCTGCAAGGTATTGAAGATAATCGAATAGTCAGAAGTATTGGCCTCTTCGTTATGAACAAGGATATTCTGGACACCCGACTCCAGAATCAAATCAATGTGTTCAGGTTCGATAATCGTTTCACGGTCGATAACGACTTCATTACGCTCAATAGATACAACTTCACCAGTGTCTTCGTCTACGAAGTCTTCCGTCCACGTCTTCAAGACACGGGCTGCCAACTTACGCCCGATGATTTTCTTCAAATTGGCCTTGTTTACCTTTATATCTTCAGCCAAATTGAAGATTTCAAGAATATCCTTATCATTCTCGAAACCAACCGCACGCAACAACGTGGTTACAGGCAATTTCTTCTTACGGTCGATGTAAGCGTACATGACATTATTGATATCTGTAGCAAACTCAATCCATGAACCTTTGAACGGAATGATACGGGCCGAATACAACTTCGTCCCATTAGCATGAATGCTCTGACCGAAGAACACACCCGGAGAACGGTGCAACTGAGATACGACTACACGTTCCGCTCCATTAATGACAAACGTACCTTTCGGAGTCATATAAGGAATCGGGCCCAGGAACACATCCTGAATGACAGTATCAAAATCTTCATGATCAGGATCCGTACAATAGAGTTTCAGTTTAGCTTTCAAAGGAACGCTATAAGTCAATCCACGTTCCAAGCATTCATCGATAGAATAATGAGGCGGATCAATGTAATAATCAAGAAACTCTAACACAAAATTGTTACGGGTATCAGCAATAGGAAAGTTTTCGGCAAATACCTTATACAAACCGTCATTCTTACGCTTTTCGGGCGGCGTATTCAATTGCAAAAAGTCTTGAAATGACTTCAACTGCACTTCCAAGAAATCCGGATACTTCATCGGATTCTTAATCGAAGCAAAATTAATTCGTTGGTTACTTGTATTTGAAGACATCTGTATGGAGTTAAAAAATTAATATCAGGAGTAAAAACCTGTGTAGACGCAAAAAGGTTAAGAATCCCCGTATGAGGATTCTTAACCGGAATACCTGTAAAACAGGCCAAAATTATTTGAGTTCAACTTCAGCTCCAGCAGCTTCCAAAGTTTTCTTCAATGATTCAGCTTCGTCTTTAGCCAAACCTTCTTTTACTGTGCTAGGAGCACCGTCAACCAAGTCTTTTGCTTCTTTCAAGCCAAGACCACAAGCTTCTTTCACTGCCTTAACAACCTGCAGTTTAGCGGCGCCTGCGCTCTTCAATACTACATCGAAAGAAGTTTTTTCTTCTA
>ULRH01012554.1_pt1 | contig 11633 bp, 9 predicted proteins | sample 1955271 | NCBI WGS metagenome assembly ULRH01 (sample SAMEA4835677, study PRJEB28245) | human gut metagenome | biome: gut microbiome; material: fecal sample | place: Denmark | collected 2008 | reverse complement strand
ATAGTTCATCATTAACCGTATCATAAAATTTTACTTCCACCATTTTCACCTCAACAACTTCAAATTCGTTTAATTCTAAAAATCGGATTTTTTTTGTTCCTTCACACATAAATATATCATAGAAGGAACCTGTCATCAATTCAAAAATCAACCTATTATCTTGATCTAAATTTCTCTCTTCTCAAATGCTCACACACCTCTTCAACATTTTTTGGCTTCTTATCAAGTTCCTGATATTTATAGGCTATATCTTTTAATCTAACAAAAGCACAGAATTCTTCTGGAAGCTCACCTTCACACCCATACATCATATGTTTTCTGTTATCGTAAGCTCTTTCAAGATTTTGCGCGGACATTTCAAACGGATTTCGCAGAACATCTCTTTCCCAAGAGTCCATATACGTTAAAGCTTCCTGATGCGCTTGCTTTAGCATATCCCTAGCCTTCTGCAATTCCTCTGCTGGAACTATTCCCAGCAACTCCTTCATTGCCATAAACTCGCTTCCGTTTCCAGCTTTTCTTTCATAAGTTTCAATGATACAAATATCGTAGCGAACTACTTAGAGAAGATTACTAATCTATAGTTTTTTTATAAAAAACGTATCATATACGTATCACAAAGGCAAAAAAAGTCCCGCAACGCCTATAAATAAAGGCTTTGCGGGATTTATCATCTCACTCAAACTCGGCAAGTCATCGCTTTATCTTAAACTATTTTGTTTAAGTTTTATTTGAAATCTGCGGATATTTTACTTCATTTACATATTTTGTTTTGGTTTACTGATTTTCTGTTGCCAAATCGTTGCCACTTCATTATAACATTCACACAATTTATTGCAAGGCATTAATTTATTGTTCATAGGATTCTTGCAATTCCTCAAATCCTTCCGAATTGTTTAAATACATCATTAAATCCTTTAGCAAAATCATATTGCATACGTGTTCTCCTGTATTAGCTGAGTGCAATTGATGAGTCACTCCATGATATTGTCGCAAACTTTCATTTCCATCAACCACTAATGATTCAATAATAAAATTATCCCTATAACGTTCTCCCGCTTCCCATGCAACCACCAAATCAATATCACTTGTATTTTTCAACCCGGAATCTATATCTTCAACAAGTCCGTCAACCGAAAATTTATATTCCAAAACCTGTGGTCCAGACACAATCTCCTCTTTGTCCTGCAGCATTTCATCAAGTACGTCCTCCGAAACCCCCAATGGATTATGCGTCTTATCAAACAACTGTACATCTCTATTATTTGAAATCACAATTTTAAATAAACTATCATAAGTCGTCCGTTCATTGGTTGACATTATTCTAATCCCACGCACTACTCCACCTGCAATGAGCTGATTAAATAATGCAATAACATCCTGCTCACGAGTTGGCACTGATGTAATTGCAATTTTTTTAACTGGATCAAAGAAATTTGAATTTTCCAATTTCAATGGACATTCCTGTTCATGTTGAGTCATTTCATCTTTCCACTCAGAAAGAACCATTTGACGACGCAAATCAGGTGCGGCTCCTGTGTTCGCTTTAAAACAGGTTCTTACTTTCATTAAAGGTTTGTCCATAAGCTTACGGCTAAGCTCTTTTCCCAAATCTGTAATTTCCTTTTTAAATCCCTTTCTTCCCAAATCAGCAGAACAATTTTCAAAATGAACAACAATATTTGCTTGTTTCTGGCGTCCAATATTTTTCGTCAATGGAATTTGAATCAATTCCCCCTGTGGCATATTATTTGCAGCTAATTGAATTCCTCCATATAATACATGGCTACCTTTTCTAATTCCTATTGCCTTATCTATCTTATCCCATACAGATAAAGAATAAACATAGGCAAAAATCACTGTTACATTGTATTTTTTTACCAATTCTATTTCCTCTTTATCTAGCGGCAATTTTTCACATATTTCATCGCAATTCCACTTGTCATACACAGCATCTAAATTAGAAAATTTTGCTGGCATTTTACTTCCTGGAACAAAACGATTTTTCTTGTATAAATCATCCATTTTTGCATTAATATCGTCCACTTTTTGTACTTTGTTTAAAAATTCTATTACACTCAAATACTCCGGCGAATCTTTTTCAGCATGGGTCATCCTCTCTTTTTTATCTACAACTTCAATAACAACTTTTACATCCGACACTTTATTTATCTGTCCCAATCCAGTTTGAACCCTTAGCACCTTGAGCCAACTATCGGCATTGTCTAGTCCCATCCACGAAAGGTCTTTAGGATAACTTTCAGAATCACATTGTATCGTCATAGAAGTTCCACGGTCTATGGTATCAAACCATGGATCTTTTACATTTTCATTATCCTCTACCACCTTGGGATTGTCCGACGGTGATGGATCATCCAACCAACTTCTTGCATCTTTCATCACGCCACCGGCTTTAAAATCTGGTGTTTTAGTATAGATTTGAATATAATTAAATCCATATGCTAAATAGGTTGTGCCAACTCCTTTATGTCCACGAAACCCATCCGGTTTAAAAGAAAAATTAGGTGCTAAAAATTTCATATATTCTGACTCTTTAAAACCAATACCATTATCCGTTACAGATATTGTATTTTTCATCAAATTAATAGTTATATGAATTTCTCCATCGAATTCTTCTTTTTCTTTACGCTTATCAATAGCATCTAAGCTATTTTGAATAAGTTCACAAAAGGGATCATACCAACCCACATATGAATTTAAAATATTTCGTATTTCTCTTTTTACCGAGCTAATCACAGCCTCCTCCGATCCTCCATATTTTGTTAATAACGGATCAAACGATGTCAATTTACCCATTTTATTTCATCTCCTTTATTCTTTGCAGTATTAATGATTCTATTCACACCATTGATATATCTATCTCAAGTTTCTTACCGTCTGATATAACCTGTGTAGCTCAACAATGTCCATATCTAGAATAGGTTCATACATAAATGAATTTATGTGAATATGCTCTGGTGTCATTATATTTACTTCATTCAAAATTTTTATCTCTTCATCATTACCAAATTGTCTAAATCCATTGAATAGTTGCCTTGTCTGATTATTACTTTCATGAACAAATCCAATAAATTCCGTACTCCCCCCCACATTATCTTGTTTATTTTTTGTCCATCTTAATTGACCAGTATAATTCCCTATTTGTTGAAACATGTATTTCTCTGCTTCATGACGTATACCGATAGATAATACAATTTTATTCTCTAGTTTTGTATCTTCCGTTGTAATATTGTCACAAACCGAGCTAAGCTTACTCAACACTGTAGCACTTTTTTCTACTGATTCTCCGAATTGGTTTACACCCGCATATTGTTGAAACAAAGGTTCAATATCTCCAAAGGTAATTCCCATCGAATCATCCTTTTCATGCAACAATGATGTTAAAAATAAATAATCACTTTCAGTATTAGAAATATTACGATCCACTCCAAACTCAATCAAATTTCTTACAAATGGTAACAATGCAAAAATATATTTATCAGTAGGTTTATTTTTCCAGTTTTTAAATGGTTTATCCTGATAAAATTCTTTTTTCAATTTCAAATTATTGTCAGAACACTCTGCTACAAGTCGATTTTCTCTAGCAACAGATAATCTGCCTGCAACAGTCCTGTAAAAATCAAAATTGTGTGTCATAATCAGCATGTAAATATTAGATTCTTGTGCTAATTCATATAAATATTCTATAATAGCATATTTATTCTTGTAATCAAATGAATCTGCAATATCATCTATAATAAGAATAACCTCTTCTCCTGTACTCTTTATCTGTTCAATATCAAAAATAATATTTAATAAAATAATGCCCTTTTTTCACCTTGACTCAGTGTATCTAATTTATCAAGTTCGCTTCTATCAACAGCTTTAACAGCATCGCCTTTAGTAAATGAGAATTGAACCTGCGGCATACTTTCACCTATGATCGCACCTTTCAGATTAACAACTTCCATATTAAACGGAACTGAAAAACGTTGTTTAAATATATCTAATGCTTCTTTCCACGGTGTACTATCAATCTCAAGATTATCTATTGCATGTGAAAGTGAATTATATTTATCGCGCAACTCGCCAAACAAAATATTATTTTTCTTAATATACGATCCCCATAAACTCTTTTTCAGCTCTATCAGCTTATCTACTGCAAGATACTCAATTATTTCAGGATTAACTTCTATAATATCCTTTAACGTCATTCCTTTTGAATCGCTAAGAAGATTTTCAATTGCTTTATACGCCGGCATTTGTTGTATCTTTGCATCAATTTCATTAATGTGTTGCTCCAATGCATCAACACTGCCAATAGGTTGTTGACCTGAAAGTATTATCTTATTTTCCTTCGAGAAAAAAACATCTTTAACCAACGCCTTTTTCAAATCTTTGAGCTTAGGTAATGTAAGATTTCCCTTTTCTAAATAATCAAATGAATCATATATTTCATTTGATGCAGACACAAAATCATAAATGCCCTCTTGAAACTTTGTATCCATAATTTTTTTCAAAACAGTATCATCAAATATCTCCGAATATTTGATATTTCCACATTCTATTTCCGGCTCATAAGAAGCTAGTTCATCTAAATTTGAAAGTATATCTTTCTCTTCAAATCCAAAATCTTCTACAATAGCAGGTTCCAATTCATATACACTTTTACCCAAATATGTCCTCTTTATTTTTAACCCAGAGTCCTTTTCTAACGATTTCAATAATTTTGTGCGAATTTTAAATACATCCTTTAATTGAGTCTGAACATCACCTTTAATAAGTAATGAAGATATGTCTGCTTCATATGAGTTTTCATACGATTTAATAACAAATACTTGTTTTTTACTTATGTCCTGACCATCAATCTTCACTATAGCAGAACCCTGATTTCCAAATATTGCATCCGAAACATCCTCTATTTTTCCCTTCTGAATTAATTGAAAAGTTTTTGCAAAAGACGTTTTCATAAGACCGTTTCTTGCATATATAGAAAAAACTCTTCCTTTTTCAAATTCAAAAATATGACGCAATGAATCTATTCCAAAACAATTTGATAATTCTATCTCTAATTTATCCATCATTTATCCTCCATTATCTAATTCATAATATGTTATTTATTATTTTTCAAATATCAAAAATTACATCAAACACCGTTTCCTCCACCACTCTCACGCATTCATCGGTATTTTTCTTAATATCATTTCCCCAAAACCGAATTACCGTCCATCCTTCAAATAACAATTTCTTGTTAATCTCGTCATCCCGTTCCCGGTTTCGTGATATTTTACTAATCCAATACTCTCCGTTATTACTTTTCTCTAATCGTGGCTTTAAGACTTCCCAGTCTTTCCCATGAAAAAACTCTCCATCACAGAATATTGCAATTTTGTACTTGGTCAACGCAATATCTGGTTTGCCTGGAATATCTTTGCAGTTTTTACGATAGCGATACCCTTTCTGCCACAATGCCTTTCGCAGTATAACTTCAATCTTAGTATCTTTTGAACGAATATGTTGCATATTCTTGTGACGTTGTTCTTTCGTAAGATTGTCCATCTTATCCTTATCACCCCTTAAAAATAACATCATTATGATACTCAATAAATCTTTTTCCCGGCAAAAACCTATCCGGTAATCAAATCTTATGCCCACCATAATGCTGAAACCATCTTCTTGTTTCTAAATCCATATCGGCATCCTTCAATTTTGTCGAAACTACAATATTATAATCATAATCTATTGTAATGAAGCCTCTATCAAACGCCTTATCATGCAATGCATTCAAACATAATCCGTTGCTTGGATTAGTTCTCTCAGTACGTGCATTGCTGTCTTTCCACGGCTTAATGTGGCTTGACACCAATAACGCCGGAATTGATAACCCTGTAATACAGCATTTGTTTGAATATGCACTGAGCACCGATATTCTGAAAAAATACTGTCCAATTCTGTTTTTTACAATGCTTTCTCGGTACTCACCTGCTGGTATACATTCTACATCAACATAATCAAGCATCTTTTCAACTGTCGTTTGTTTTCTATTGGCAAGTATAATTTGTGCCTGGTATGAAAGTTCTTCCCAGTTATTGCAAAATTCATTCCATATTTCTTCGTCCAACTTACTTCCATGTGACATTCCAGAAACATCTCTTGATTGCAATTCTTTATCAAATTTGGCTAAGTTTGCCATCTTTAAGCCAACAGCACTTGGAGTTCTTCCAATAACCTTCGCAAGATCAATGATTTTCTCATTTGTTTTCGAGATTTTTGAAAACGGAACCTTGCAATATAAATCAAATGCAAGTATAGTCTCTTCTCTCGTCCAATTTTTCCGCTCAGCTATATGTTCATCCCTCTCTCAAATCAAATCCTGCATCAACACCTGCCGATTCACACTAAAAATTTCGGACAGTCTTTTATGGCTGTATGGCACCTTATTATGCTGTTCAACCATTTTGATTATATTCGTAACACTGATTGCAGAACCATTTACTCCTGTTGCATCAGCTACCGACTGTATCTGTTTATCGATATTTCTCCCAAAACCGCCAGCTATATAGGAAAAGAATGCCAGCCGATCTGGCGAATCGCTGTAATTGGACAAATTCTCAATATAATTATGCACCATCCGGTTATAGTGGTCATTGCTGATTGTATACTTATGATATGCTTTATTATCAAGAATCGCCTGATAACCATCACTGTCTGATAACAAAAGCACATCCGGTGTAAGACCAATCGGGCCTACATGCTTTGCTTCATATCCAAACACGTCCTGAAACAATTCTACCGTAGCCTTTTCAAATTCTGTGGCTTCATCACGTCCTTTAAATGCCATTTCAAAGTATTTTGTCATAAACGCACCAACAGAACCATTTGGATATGTTTCCACCAACACATTTTCCACTGTTTTCCCATCTATTCCTGTGACCTGTACAATATAATCAACAATCATTGGTGTAATTCTTGTAATCGGTCTTTGCAGAGATTCCGTAATATACGCCTGCATTATCTTCTGTTTTGCAATCATTGCTGCTGTTACGGTTTTGGTTAATGCAAGATTCCGATTATCTTTTTTATGTTTTGGATCTAATCCATATTTTCTTTGAAAATACTCATGTTGCTCAGGACGGTCAATAAACTTAGGAATGTCTTCCAATATCTGTTTAACCTCTGAAATTTTCTCTTGCAGCACAGCAACTTTTCCACCATCGCGTTTTACCAACTGCGTATATTCCAGCCAATTTATCAGTGTATTAGCAAGATCTGTAAGATGACTGTACGGATGCTCTGGATTAACACTCCCCTTTGATGACTTATACTTTTCAAAAAAATCTTCTTCAAGGCAGCTGTCTCCATAACTACGAAATTGTTCAATCCTATCCACAATATAATTGAAACATTTTGTACTTTCGTTTTCTGCTTCCGTCACAACAATTTTAGCAATTTCTTCCTCTGTCAGATAAGCAACTCTCGCATCCATCAATAGTTTTAACAAAAATCGGAAGGGACGGATTTTAAATCTTGGAGCGACCTGCACTCCGCGTCCAATGGAAAACGCAGAAGGAAACTGATATTTCAGTATCTGTCCTTTCAAAACTTCAACTGGAGAATCTCCACTCATAATTGCTTCTCCTGCCAGTGTCAATTTAATCCTGCCAGTTGACTCCTGCGTAAATATCAAACCAAGGCTGACAAGCCATGCCTTATATGTTCTTGCACCTCCACCAGTCTGGTCACGCCGTTCACCTTTTCTTTTCAGCCCTGCCTGCTCCAATGCATCCTCGTATGCTAAATGAGAATTTCTCTGACCATCCCATTCTTCATTCAACGACAAGTCCGCAAATGCAGCAAGCACCTCAGGAATTGAATTTAATTTTCGTTTAGGGCGTGTAACCCACCAATAGTTTAACATGCAACCACTCCTTTAGTACTCCAACGTATAAATACCATCTTCAAATTTCTTAAATACTACTGTTGTGCCATCGGCTGTTTCGAGCATCTGCTTTGTAATATAAGTTCCATCTGGCACGCCTATCTTATGACGTATCCATTCACCGATAATAGCGTTGCTCTCTGGTGTTTCTAAGGCCTTACCATTTGCCTGTGCCTGCCGCATATAAAATGCGTCATAATCTTGTGTAACTACCTTAAACACTGGATATGTTCCATCTTCATTTTTCTTAGGAAAAAATCCTGTTTTTTGGTCACCAGTATTATACGGAATATATGCCTGGTTACGATTTCGTTTATAACCATTTTTACGAATGCCCCAATTTACCCCAGAACCGTATCCAGTATCACTTCCATCCGCTTTTAACAATGAAACCTCAATACTGTCCACCGGCTCCAACTCTTGATAATGCTCCCACGTTAAGTTCTCCAAGTTTGTATCTGCAATATCCTCTTCCGCACTTCTTTTCACTGAAAATGACACTTTTTCTTTTATTAATTCATCAAAGCAATCGATTGTGTCTTTCAATAAACTTTTATAATATCGATTTGCCTCTTGCGGATTGCAGGAATCCATACATTCGCGGCGAGCAAAAAATGCATTCATCGTATAATTTGCCGAACCATTATATGCTTCTACGGCTTTATTTCCTTTGCACCAAATATATACTTTAGAATGCACCTGCTTTCCTTCGACTATATAACGACAGGTAACTTTAGGCATTCCTGAAACGCTATTCAGCCTTTTAAGCAGTAAACAGATCTTCTTATGCTTTTTCAATGTAAGTCCCGCACCTCTTATCATTCCTAAAATAATATCCACTTTAATATTGGCTACATATTCCTTGTTTTTCCCATCAAACAACTTAATTAAATGACTGGAAATCCGCTCCACATCAGTAAATGCTGTAACAATTTTCAAATGATTACAAGCCTGTCCATCTTTTCTAGCCGGTGTAAATAAAATCTGTTCCTCAAAATTCTCTGTGTACATCCCTTACTCCTTTATACTTGGCTCCACACTTTCATATTCGATCCCTGCAAATGTTTTCAGAATGGCTTCAAAAATAATTTTAGCTCCTTTTGCCGGAACCGCCATACCAATCTGCTTTCTTACTGACTCCTTGGAACCTTCAAAAATATAATCGTCTGGAAATGTCTGCAGTCTTGCCCGTTCACGGTTTGTGAGTGCTCTCGGCTCAGAATAATGATACATGTGTGTACCGCCTCCACCGGATCCCGTCACTGTATACGCAGGCTTATCAGGATCAAGACGTTTATATATCTGGCTTATTTTGGCTCCCTTTACCTTCAGCTGAAGCTCTTCCGGCAGGTCTGCTGTAAATGCATTCTGCCCCGGCTTAATATAAGAAAGTCTTTTCACTACCTGTACTGACTGCTTTGTCAGTTCGTTATTATACGCATCTTCTGCAATTGGTGGATTTTCAATCGCATTTCTGCAGGTAACATCCACATTCTTATATGGTGCCGGACTTGGAATTTTAAATTCAAACGGAAGATCTTCCCGAATCCCTACTATAATTACCCTGTGTCGGGCTTGTGGAACTCCGTACTCCTCAAATTTATACAAATTCGGATAAATTCTATAACCAGCAGCCTTCAAATCCTCCTGTATTTTCTTAAATGCTTTTCCTTCGTTGGCACTTTTTAGTCCTCCGACATTTTCCGCCAGAAACCAAAGCGGATGATATTTCTTTAAAACTTTCACTCCATAAGTATACAATGGTCCAAATACACCATCAAATCCCTTCTGTTCGCCCACCACCGAAAAATCATTACATGGGAAACCAAAAGCAAGAGCATCAATAGCGCCTAATTTATCTATGTCAAGCTTTCTTACATCTCCGCATATGACGCTCTCCGCATCTGTTGGACAGATATTTCTCGTATATGTATGACAGGTATCCAAATCGTAGTCATTTGCCCATTTATGTATAATCCTGTACTCCGGATCTGCGATTTCTGCAGTCGTCGCTCCCAAGGCCAGCCCTCCTGGTCCGCAAAATAGTTCTCCCAGCCTAAATTCCTTTACTATGTTTTCCATCAAACTTTCTCTCCATTTGCCAATATAAATTCTCTGTTAAATTGTACGCCAAGCACATCAGCTATTTTATCTAAGTCATCTACCGTAAAGCTCTCCCTTTTCATTTTGGAATTAAAACTCTGTGGTGATTTTCCAAGGCGTCTGGCTAGTTCTGCTTCACTCACACTGCACCTTACGCATAACACTTTGATCTGCTCTGCTATTGTCATGTGTTGCCCCTCCTGACTATTATCTAGTCAAAATTATAAACGTATTGTTTGATGATGTCAAAATATTTATTGAGCATATATACAATTGCTAAAAGAGTGCCATTGGGATTGCGTTTATAGTTCATTCTCTGTTTCGTTATTTTACTAATTCCAATCTAAATGCTTATTATTGTTAAATTCCACTTCTGCTAATTGATCTGAAAAAAAACTTTTCTTTCTATATATATTATTGTAAATTCGAATATTGTAAAACTGAAACGGAGTACGATTTGTATTAATCAAAGCCATCTCTGTATAATTATTATATAAAATTACATTTTTTAACTGTAATAAATTAGAAATATAAATCAAATCCGATGGACACCTCAAACAATCATGTACACTAGTATCAATTATTTCCACATCACTATACTCAGACCATATTGCCCCTTTGGTACACTGCCATATCTCAGATTTTGCAAGCCTATATTCACAGTTTTTTGTATGTATACCAACCGCAGAATCGCACATTTCGACATTTTCCAATACTATTTCATAACAATCTTTCATTGAAATTGTATGTTTTCTGCATTTCTTATCTTCAATTTTATGTCCAAACTTAAAGCCACTAATCCGAACATTATCACATTCTTTCAAAACAAGCACATTAGCTTTTGCAAAACATGAATATAAATAACTCCCATTTCCATTAATTTCCACATTATTTAATCCCTTAAGCACAAGTTCCCAACCATTTTTCACTCTGTTTACACATACATATTCACTTTCTTCAACCCCATCTAATATATTTCCCTCAATCTTGCTTAAATTGATTTTACAGTTATCCCGTAATTTTTCGCACATTTCTTTAACCGATGAACAATCCCACTGCGTAACATCATTTATCTCGGTAAAAGAATCAAGACAAAATCTTTTTTGATATTCTTCATGAAACATGATGTATTCTAATATGCGGCTATAAATATAGGCGATAGATTCACTATATTTTTCGCCTCCATTATATTTTTCTGCTATATCTTTTACTTCACCCTCCGACAACTCTTTTTCTTGGTAATCTTTTCCGTATAAAATAATCAAATCATAAGCTCTAGAAACACTTTCTCTATCAGATATAATAGAATTTGATTTCACCTGCATAATCCCCAATGTAGCTTCATGTCCTGTTTTTACTTTTATTTTTTCAAATATTCTTATTATTGATCCTCTGTTATAATTTTCAAAAATCATAATTGCAAATAACGTTATACATAAATATGAATTTTTGCTGTTTATGTCCAACACCGAGCCATACTTTTTATAAAGATTTTCGAACTTTTTTTCTATATATTTTCGCAATTGCTGCTCTGTCAACACATCATCTTGCTTGACTTTCAAATCCAATATGTTTTTTATTGTTCCGTAGA
>ULRH01046386.1_pt1 | contig 11666 bp, 5 predicted proteins | sample 1955271 | NCBI WGS metagenome assembly ULRH01 (sample SAMEA4835677, study PRJEB28245) | human gut metagenome | biome: gut microbiome; material: fecal sample | place: Denmark | collected 2008 | reverse complement strand
GTACCGCACCCTGGACGAGATCAAGGAGTCCGGCACCATCAATATCGGCGTCTTCTCCGATAAGAACCCGTTCGGCTATGTGGACGAGAACGGCGAGTATCAGGGCTATGACATCTACTTCGGCAACCGTCTGGGCGAAGACCTGGGCGTGGAGATCAACTACGTCTCCACCGAGGCTGCCAACCGCATCGAGTACCTGCAGACCGGCAAGGTGGATGTGATCCTGGCAAACTTCACCGTCACCCCTGAGCGCGCTGAGGAAGTGGACTTCGCTCTGCCCTACATGAACGTGGCACTGGGCGTCATTTCTCCGGACGATGCCGTTGTCACCACGCTGGACAACTGGAACGCCGATGACCAGATGATCGTCATCTCCGGCACCACCGCCGAGACCTACCTGACCAAGGAGTATCCCGACATCCCGCTGCAGAAGTACGATTCCTACGCAACTGCAAAGAATGCACTGGAGAACCGCAACGGCGTGGCATGGGCCAACGACAACACCGAGGTCATCGCTTTTGCAAAGCAGAACCCCGGCTACACCGTGGGCATCCCCTCGCTGGGCAGCGCCGACACCATTGCTCCCGCTGTGAGCCAGGGCAACACCACCGTGCTGGATTGGCTGAACGAGGAGATCAAGGCACTGGGCGAGGAGAAATTCTTCCACAAGGACTATGAGGAGACTCTGGTGGACACCTACGGCTTGGACTATGAGGACGAGCTGGTCGTCGAGGGCGGCGTTGTGGGCGGCTCGGACGATGCCGCTTCCAGCGAGGCTGCTTCTTCCGAGGCTGCTTCTTCCGAGGCTGCTTCCGCATCCGCAGCACAGTAAACCGGAAAATGGTTCAAGGGCAGGCAGGGGCAAAACCTTTGCCTGCCCTTTTTGTGCGCCCGATTGCACCCGGGGCACGAACGTGTTATACTGGAAGAAAAAACGACAGGGAGGGACAACGCATGAAATTGACATCCGCAGGCGCAAATAAAATGATCAAAGCATGGAACGAAGACCTGGAGGGGCTGCTGAAAAAAGAAGAAGCGGAAAGCAGAACGACCTATGGAATCAATGAGGAACCGCTGCCCGCAAACTACGACTTTGCTCGGATGCAGCAGCAGATGGATGCGCTGAACCAGAAGATCGCTGTGCTGCGTCATGCAGTGAACGTGTTTAATACCACCACTGTGTTGGAGGGATTTGGGTTTACCATCGACGAGGCACTGGTGCGCATGGCAATGCTGACAAAAAAGAAGCAGCGTCTGGCACGGATGAAGCAGGTGCCGTCGCTGGTGCGCACATCCCCCGGCTATGGCAGCAACACTCCGGAAATGCCCTGCCGCAACTACGATGCAGAACAGGTGGAACAGGAGTACCGCCGTGTCAGTGATCAGCTGACGGCTTTGCAGCTGACGCTGGACCGCGCCAATCTGCTTTTGGAATTTGAAGTGGAGCTGGAGGGGTGACCGTGATATTCCGGGGTGAATGCGTTTTTATTTGAATCTGGGAGAGCCATAAGGTTCTGGTACAAGGTTACAAATTTGGGTTGTTTTGTTATTTGATCAAGGTTATGGATAAGGTTAAGGCTTTGATAAAATGCAGCAATGCAATCGCGCGTGCATCTAAAAGCCTCCGTATCGGCTTTTGTCGGTACGGGCGGGGAGGCACGGTTTCAGCCGCATCTAAGAGCAACAGGGCAGGCAGGGGCAAAACCTTTGCCTGCCCTTTTTGTGCGCCCGATTGCACCCGGGGCACGAACGTGCTATACTGGAAGAAAAAACGACAGCTGTCGTGTAAAAGCGAGGGAACCACCAATGAAGCGAGCCTACATCAACGGCATTCTGCTGGACGGCACCCAGCATATGGAACCCCAGGCCCACAAGGTGCTGCTGTGCGAGGACGGCACCATCACCGCGCTGGCGGACGAGGGCACCGATCTGGACGGGTATGAGGTCATCGACCTGCACGGCAATTATGTGATGCCGGGCCTGATCAACCTGCATGTGCACCTGGCGGGCAACGGCAAACCCAGTGCAAAGCCCCGCGACAATGCAGCGCTGGTGCGCAAGATCCTGAGCAATGCCCTGACCCGGGCGGTGGCCTACCGGCTGGTGTGCAGCTATGCCAAGCTGGAACTGCTGAGCGGCGTGACCACCATCCGCACCGTGGGCGGCATTGCCGATTTTGACACCCGCTGCCGGGATGATGCAGCAGCCGGCAAGCTGCTGGCACCCCGCATCCTTGCCGCCAACGAGGGCATCTCGGTGCCGGGCGGCCACATGGCAGGCTCGGTGGCCGTGGCGGCCCATAACAACGCCGAAGCACTGGCCCAGCTGAAAAAGGCCAGCGGCCAGAAAGTGGACCTTGTCAAGCTGATGATCACCGGCGGCGTGCTGGACGCCACCGAAAAAGGCACCCCCGGCGAGCTGAAAATGCCGCCGGAGATGGTCAAGGCCGTCTGCGACGAGGCCCACAAGCTGGGCTATCCCGTGGCGGCCCACACCGAATCGCCCGAAGGGGTGAAGGTGGCGCTGGAAAACGGCGTGGATTCCATTGAGCACGGCGCAAAAATGGACGAAGAGACGGTCAGCCTGTACAAAGAGCGGGGCGCATTTGTGTGCACCACCATCTCTCCGGCGCTGCCCTATGCACTGTTCGATACGGCCGTCTCCGGCGCATCGGAAAAAGACCAGTACAACGGCAAAATCGTCTTTGACGGTGTGGTGGAAAGCGCCAAGACCGCCCTTGCCAACGGCATTCCGGTGGGCCTGGGCAACGATGTGGGCTGCCCGTACATCACCCAGTACGACTTCTGGCGGGAGCTGTGCTACTTCCACAAGTACTGCGGCGTGAGCAACCAGTTTGCCCTCTACACCGCCACCCTGCGCAACGCCCAGCTGGCCGGGGTGGGGGACATCACCGGTTCCATCGAGCCGGGCAAGAGCGCCGATTTCATCGTGACGAAGCGCAATCCGCTGGAAGACTTGCGTGCCCTGCAGCATCTGGAGCTGGTGGTCTGCCGCGGCCATGTGGTCAAAAAGCCGAACCCCAAGCGCAACAAGACGGTGGACGCCCTGCTGGACCCGTACCTGGAATAAAAACACAGAAAAAGCCGCTTGCAAGCGTTTGGTTTGCAGGCGGCTTTTGCTTCCGAATATGGAAAGCTCGCCCTTCGGGAGAGCTGCTGAGCGCAGCGAAGCGGAGAGAACTTCTCACATGCTTGCCATCACGGCCATGATGCTCTGCCAGCTTTTGTTCCGGGCGGCAGGCACGGCGGGACGGCTGCGGCGGGCAGGCGCACTGGTACTGGCCGAAGCGGCCGCGTTCATGGCGGTCAGGGGCACCGTCGGGTGAAAGAACACGGCGGTGTCACCGGCCAGCCACTGGGCCGCAAGGCGCGCTGCCTGCGGGTCTGCCTGCAGGGTGCGGCGCTCGGCACCGGCCAGAAAATCGGCCAGCCAGTAGAGGATGACCGCCAGCGGCAGGCTGGGTGCGGCGTCCTGGCTCCAATAGGTCCAGCGGGCACCGGTGCCCACAAAGCTTTCCACGGTGATCTGGGCCCCGGTGCGGGCATCCTGCGGGATGCGGCCCCGGTAATTGACACCGGCACACTGCTGCAGCTCAGAAAGGATGCGCTGGGTGCGGGCCAGGTCCAGCCGGTCCTCGCGGCAGTAGGCGCGGAAATCCGTCTCGTCGATGAGACCGTTGGCGCTGGCGGGGAAGCGGCCCACCAGCTGGCCGTCGGCGTTGTGGCACAACTGCCAGCCTTTGCGGAACAGCTGGAAGCTCAGGCAGCGGCGGCCCATGGTGGAGTAGCACAGGATGGAGGTGCTCTCGCCGGGCAGCTGCTTGAGCTCCAGGCAGGCATCGTTGCCGCAGGTGTCCTGCAGCTTTACCGTTAAAAGCAGCTGTGCACCGGGGTGCTGGGCTGACATGGCGTTGTGCATGGCATCAAAATAACGGTTGGCATCCATGAGCGGTTCCTCCCTGAAAATGAGATACAGCGGTTCGTTGTATAACGGACGGGCGCTGCGTGAGACGACCCGGTGCACGACAGGCGGCTTACGCAGGAATGTTTTATTGACTGAACATAGTATAGCACATCTCACAACAAAAAACAACTATAAGTTTGCCAAAAACTGAAAAAATTCTGCAAACCGGGGCGGAACGGCTCGAAATATGGTTGTTGAAACATGCGTGCGGTTGTATTTGAACGCAAAACGCCCGCAGACGGAACGGCAAAACCGCTCGCCTGCGGGCGCTATTCTAATAAGGTATCATCAGTCACCCAGTTCACGGATCTCGTTCTGGATCAGCCGTCCGGCGGCGCGGGCCAGCTGGTCCATGCCGCGAATGCGGGCCATGTTCTTGCCGTAAATTTGTGCGGCGGCACCGGCAGAGCTGTCCTCCCCCATGAACACGGCCGAGACCCGGATGCCCATGCGCTGCAGCGCGCGCACCTGCGCGGCGGTGTCGGCCACACCGGCGGCGTCCTCATAGCCGCAGCCGAGGAGATTTTCTGCACTGGGCGGGATGCGGCGGCTGTCGTTGGGCGAAGCATCCGTCAGCACGATGAGCAGGTGCCGCGGCGCAGGCCCGGGCGCAAACTGCAAAAGGTCGCCTGCCGCGCGCAGGGCAAGGCCGTCGCGGTTCCAGCCGGAAGCAAAATAACGGTTGATGTTCTGCAGGTTTTTGTCTGCAAAGCCCTTGAGCACCCGCAGCACGGTGTAGCCCCGCAGGCTGCTGAAGCTGGACACCCGCACCGGGATGCCGCAGGCCGCAAGGCTTTGGGCCAAGATGCTGCCCTGCGCAGCGATGACCTCCTGACAGTGCAGGCGGGAGGCCGATGCATCCAGCAGCAGGTCCACCGTAAAGGCGGGCTGGTTTTCTTCTTCCGCGCACAAAAACACCCGGTCATCGTTCAAAAGCGGGGCCCGCCAGATGCGCCCGGCGTTTAAGTTGCCGCTGCGGGCCACGCGGGCGTTGGGCTGCTGGTGCACGAGGATGCAGTTGCGAATTTGCTCCGTCAGCCGCAGCACGACGCTGCGGTGCAGCTCCCGGTTTTTGGCGTAATAGGCGCGGTTGCGGTCGGCCTGCAATTCGGCCTGTTCGGCCAGATGCCTTGCCTCCGGCGTGGGGGCCTGCTCCGGGCTGGGCACACCGGCGCTGAACCACAAATGGCAGCCCAGATGGTCGCCCACGCACAGCTCCTGCTCGGCCTTGCGCAGCCGTTCCGGCGGGTAGAGGGAGCGGCCAAAGCAGCTCTCGATGTAGGCGCGGTCCTGCGCGGCATTCTGCTTTAAGGTGATGTGGGCTTTGCGCTTGTCCACGGCCAGCCCGCCGCCGGCGGCGTCCACAGAATTGGAGTGCTCCACGGTCACCCGGTCGGTCTTGATCATCTGGGTGGGCATGGCCTTTGTGGCAAGCTTTGCCAGCAGGCCGTCCAAGTGCAGGTGTAGGGCCGCTTTCTGGTGCACGGTGCCGTCGAACAGGTTGAATTTTGCGTAGACGGCCAAAATTTCGGCCTTCAGCTGTTCCGGTTCGGGCACCTGTTCCGGGGCGAGGGCGGCGGCAAGGCCGGACTCATAAGGCGTCATCACCGGGTCGGCACGGCCCAGCACACGCCGCCAGCGCGCCGCCTGCATGGTGTAGACCAGCTGGTTTTTCGCCATCCATTCCTGCCGCGAAAGCTTGTACTGAATGGCAAAAAAGTAGTCCGCATGGGCATGGCGCAGCGCTTGGAGCACCGGGCGGCGCGGCAGTTCCAGATGGTAAGCCGCGTTTTCCAGGTACAGCCAGGTCATGTCATCCAGCATGGCCTGCCGCATGTCGCCGTCCCATGCATCAAAGATGCTGCGGATGAGCGCATCTCCGTAATATTTGTGGATGAGCCCCACGACGGTGTTCATGTAAAAATCGGTGGTGCCGTCGGTGTAGCGGGCGAGGAACAGCGGCTCAAAGCCATAGGCTCCTGCAGCAGCCCAGACCTGATTGGCCGCGCGCCGCTCCTGGGCGGTGTAGCTCTGGGCTTCCATCAGCCGAACAGCTTTCCGGCGTCCAGCTTCGCCGGGATGCGCGCTGCGATGACGTCCCGGATCAGGCCCTGCTCGTAGGAATCAAAGGCCTTGTTGGTGATGCCCATATCCAGCGCCGCGCCCGCCGGGATGCCGCGCCGGATCAGCCGCAGCGCGTCCAGCATACCGCGCAGGTCCAGCGCTTTTGTGGAAATTTCCGCGCTGTCGCACTTTTTCTGCAGGTCGAGGAACAGCAGCGCGAACTGGTGCACATATTTCGCCGTCAGGTCCGGGAACTGGGCCCGCAGCAGCTTTTCCAGATTATCCTGGGTGATGGTGGGCATCTGGATGACCACAAAGCGGGAGGTGAGGGCCTCGTTCAGCTCCCGGGTGCCGGCGTAACCGTAGTTCATGGTGGCGATGAAGCGGGTCTCCTCCGCCAGCGGGATGCGGTCGTAGCCGGGCACGTCGATGGCGCGGCGGAAGTCCAGCACCGCGTGCAGCACGGCCAGCGCTTCGTTTTTGGCCATGTTGATCTCGTCCAGCACGCCGAAGCCGCCGCACTGGGCACAGCGGTACACCGGGCCGGGGCGGAACACCACCTGCCCGCCTGCAAACGTGTCCATGCCGATGAGGGACGCCGCGTCCATGTTCACATGGAACGAGATGTCCCACGCGGGGCGGCCGAAAGCGGCGGAAAGGTTCTCCGCCAGCACATTTTTGCCGGTGGCCTTGCCGCCCGCCAGCAGCAGGTTTTCGCCGCAGAGCAGGGCCGCCAGCGCCTGCTCCCACACCTCTTTGCCGTAGTAGGTGAAGGCAGGGGAAGGGATGCGCGGGCGCAGTTCGGCGGCCAGCGGGTGGGCGGCGCGGTACTGCTGCACCGCTTCCAGCAGGGCAGGGTCAACGCCCTCCTGCCGCAGAGTCTCAAGGAAATCAGACATTTGTACAAACACCTCGATTTTGCCGGTCGGTTTCACATCACTGACCGGCTGTTCAAGCCTATCATAGCACAATCCGGGGCGTTTGTGTAGGGGGCGGGGGAGCAAAGAAACGGAAAATAAAAACCCCGGAGGGCGATGGGGCTCTCCGGGGAAGGGGCAAACATGCAAAGGGGTCAAAGGTGTGCTCAGCGGTCTTCTTTGCGGCGGTTCAGCACAGCGCCAAGCCCCAAGCAGGACACTGCCGCTCAGGGCGCTGAACAGCACCGCCAGCCGGTTGACGCCGGTCTGCGGCAGGGTGGAAGCCGCAGGAGCAGCCGGGGTGACGGCGGGGGCCTCTGCCGGGGGAACAACGGTGTCAGCCGGGGTCTCGGCAGGCAGGCTGTCGGCCGGGGTCTGCTCCGGGGTGCCGGGCTTCGTCTGGGTGGTCGTGGTCACCAGCGGGGCCGCGTCGGTGGTGGAGACGCAGCCGTAAGTATAGCGGACGGAGGCTTTGGTGTCCGTCTGCACGGTCTTGTCGCCGTCCAGCGTCACGACCGGGTCTTTCTCGGAGCGATAGGTGTAGGTGACGTCGCCGTCCAGCTTTTCGGCCGTTTCGTCCGTCTCGGCAGTGGTCTGCTGCCACGGCGTTACCGTATCATAGGCGGCTGTGCCGGTCTTGGTGGTGGTGTCGGTAGTGGTCTGCCGGAAACCGGCGCTGTAGCTGCCCTGCTGCTGCCAGCCGGAGCCGCTGTGGGCAGCGGTGGAAGCGGTGCGGGCGCTCATGGAGGTGCCCACGGCGTCGTCCTCCTTGGTGATAACGGTCAGCGGGGCAACATAGGTCTTGATGGTGGATTCGTTCTGGCCCACCACTTCGCCGCTTTCCACCTGCACAAGGTCAGAGATCTTCAGGTCGTAACCGCCGTACCAGCTATTCGAATGGTTCCAGCGTGCCTTGGTTGCGTTGGCACATTTGTTGCTGCTGACATCCATATAACCATAGGCGGAAAGCTTGGAATTGTTGAGGTAGACCTGATACCAGACCGTTTCAGGCGTTCCCTTGTTTGCGTCATACCAGGACTGGTCGGAAAGGCGGACGACCTGCCGCTGGATGTCTGCATCTGTGACTTCTTTGCCCTGCGCTTCCATGGCAGCCTTGTAGGCAGCAACGGCAGCATCATAGGAGGCATAGTGCTGCACAGCACCGTCTGTATCCGTAAGCGCATCGTAGACCACCGTGCCGGTCAATCGGTAGAAAGCACTCTTGTTGGGGTTGTTGTTATGCTCTTGGTTTTCGGTACGGGCATATTCATAAAAACCTTGGATGCCACCGGTTTTGTCGAAGCCGATATTTTTGGCAAGACCGGCTTTCTGGTTGCTCTTGGGATTGTTGAGCAGATCGTCTACGTTGTAGTTCCATTCCAACTGGAGACCATTGCGGATGATCAGGCAATCGGTTGTTTTCGTGCGGCCGCCTTCATCCGGGAGCAGATGCAGGGTGGAATCGGTGATGAGTTCCAGATGCTGGAGGTAGTCATTGGTTCCACCGGTATAATAGTTTTTGCGCTGTTCGTAATACAGAGATTCATCCTTGGTGCCCTTGGTGTCCTCATTGACCCAGACCTTTTTGTTGGAGTCCTTCGCCAGCGCTTCCTGCTCTTTCAGGATCTTTGCCAGCTGATCTTTGTTCATGTTGTTCAGGCTGACGGCGGTGGTGATCTTCTGGATGATGTCTGTTTTCGTGCTTGTGGAGGTGATCTCCATATCACCCACCTTCAGCACCTGGTTGGGTTTCAGGCTCTGGCGGATGGCGTCAATCTGATCCCACAGCTTCTGGTAGGCATCGTCCTTGTCATCCTCGGTGCGGGTCTCGGAGAGCGACCAACTCTCGCGGGTCTCTACGCTCAAAGTCTGCTCCAGCAGGCCGGTGCAGTCGATGGTGTAGATGGTGTGGTCCTTCGTGTAGGTCACGGTCACCTTGCCGTCGTTCCGGGTCAGGGCGATGTCGGTGGCATCGGCGGTCTTGTCCGCCAGCAGGGCAAGGATCTGATCGTCGGTCAGCTTGTTTTTGTTTTTCAGGGTGATGGTGGTCTTCAACGTCTTGCCGGAAGCGTCGGTCACCTCGCTGGTGTAGGTATCGCCGTCCTTTTTCAGGCCGGTGTAGGTTTGGCCGTTTTTCACGATGGTGTAGGTGGCGTCGTCGCCCTCGCCTGCGGGCGTGATGGTCCAGCTGTCGCCCCGCTGGATGGTGCTGGACGCTTCGGTGCTGTCGGCCTTTTCAAACACGTCCCACGCAATGCGGGTCAGACCGGTGAAGCTGGTGTCGGTCACGGTATACCCGGCGGCAACCAGCTGCTCCACCGTCATATCTTTTTCGGCGGCAAACTGCTTCAGGGCGTAGTCCCGCTTTTCATCGTCGGTCAGGCTGGCGCTGTCGTAGTGGAAGCGGTAGACTTTCGTCTTGCTGCCCACCGTCCGGGTATACTCGGTCACACGGCCTTCGGCGTCGGTCTTGATGTCGGTGGCGTCTGACGGGGCACCCAGAGCCTCGGTCAGGGGAGAGGCGGCAGTGTTGCCGTCAAGCTGGAAGTAGGGCTTGCCGCTCTCGCTCCATGCAATGACGGCGCCGCCTGCGGTGGCACTGCCGGTGACGGTGTGGGTGCCGGACTCGCCGTTATTGGTCTCACTGGCCGTTTCGGTGACCTGATAGGTCTCGCTGGTCTCGCCGCTGACCGTGACCGCAAAAGTGTAGGTCTTGCCGTCATGCGTATAGGTGTAACTGCCGTTTGCATTAAGGGTGAGCTCAGAGAAAAACACCGTTTCCACGCCGGAGGCCTTGGCGGCGGCAGCGGTCAGGGCATTTTCCAGCGCAGCCTGCTTTGCGGCGGCGGCTGCCTGCTGCGGGGTCTGGCTGCCGTCTGCCAGCTGCTGGCTGCCCAACGTGCCCTTGTCGTTTTCCACCTTGACATGCACCTTCATCTGCTTGCGCAGCAGGGCGGTCTGGTCGGCATCCAGCTTGCAGGTCTCGCCGTCTTTGGTCAGGTAGATGGCACCGTCCTTGCCGACGGTATAGCCCTTTTCTTCACCGCCCATCAAAGCGGCAAGGTCCTGATTGGAAAGTTCTGCCTGCCCGGCTGTGGTCTCATCCCCCAGCGTCAGGGTGTAGGTCTTGCTGCCCTTTTGTACCGTGATGGTCTTGCCGTCCTCGCTGCGCTGTGCAGCCGGGTCGGCCAGCAGCTCGGCAATGCTCAGGGTGTAGGAGTTCCCGGCACCGTCGGTCAGGGTGGTCTCGGGCGGGTAAGTGTAGTCCTGCTTCACGTCCTCGCGGCCGTGCTGGGTGCTTTTTTCCACCTTGACGATCAGGGTGGTGGTCACGGTCCGGGAAGCGGTGCTGGAATCCACCGTCACGGTGGTCTGCTGCTGGCGGCCGTTGGCGTCGGTGATGGTCTTGGTCAGGGTATAGGTGCCGTCGCCGTTGTCAACGTAGCCTGCGTCGATCAGCTTGGCAATGTCCTGCCCCTCCATGGAGCCGGTCTCGTGGGTGACCTTGGTCAGGGTGAGCTGGCGGGAGTTGCCGTCTTCGGATAGTTCGGATTCGCCCGTCACGATGTAGTTGCCGCCCACCTCGGCACCCTTGCCGGTGCTCCAGTCCACGGTGATGTCCTTCAGTTCTTCGTCGGCATCCAGCTCGTCCTTGGGCGTGGTCTCGGTCTTGCTGGTGGAAGAAGACGCGCTGCCCTCCACGGTGGTGGTGGTCGTGGTGGTGCCCTGGCTCACCGTGGTGGTGGTCTCGGTGACCGAGCCGTCCGGGTTTTCGGTGGTGGTCTTATCCACCACCGTTCCGGCGGGGTCGTAGGTCGTGGAGCTTTCGTCGGTGCGGGTCTCGGTCTTGTCGGCAGTGCCCTTGTCCTTGCCGGTCTCGCCGTCCGTCACAGGGCCTTCGGTCGTTTCGGTGGTGGAGCCATCCGGGTTCTGGACGGTTTCGGCAGGCGGGTAGGCGATGGTGTCTTTCGGGCCGAGCACGGGCAGGGCAGGGCAGGCTGTGGTTCTTCTGCAGGGTCAGAGTCATCGCCAGGCGTGGTGTCCTGCGCCGCATCGGCTGCAGACGGGCTGACCGTGTCGTTGATCTCGGCCGTGTCGGCGGCGGGCGCTTTCTTCGGCTGCACGACGGCATCCTGTTCCGGGAAGGCATCGGGCAGCTCATCTGCGGCGGACGCAGAGACGGGCTGTGCGGCGGCACATGCCGCAAGAGCAACCGCGGCTGCGGTCAATTTGAACTTCTTGTTTGTCACACAAATACCCCCTAATGGATGATAAAAGCATGGCTCTATTCAAAAGGCCAATACTTCTTATTCTATTATACATCATAGGGGGGGGGGGTAAAGCGATAATGCGACAAAAAATGCGTGAAATAGCAGTTCTTTTTTTAGCAGGTGGTTCAAAATTCGGCAAAAAGACCGCCGCAAAAAAGCCCGGAAGCTCTCGGCAGAAAGGGCTTCCGGGCAGGATTATAAAGGGAGTAATTCCAAACGGGGAATTTGCCGGGCGGGCTCAGTCCACCACGTCCTCGAACTGGCTGTTGTACAGGTCGGCGTAGAAGCCGCCTGCCTCAATGAGCTGGTCGTGGGTGCCCTGCTCCACGATGTCGCCGTCCCGCATCACGAGGATGAGGTCGGCGTCCTTGATGGTGGAAAGGCGGTGGGCGATGACAAAGCTGGTGCGGCCTTCCATCAGGCGGTCCAT
>ULRH01037160.1_pt1 | contig 11673 bp, 7 predicted proteins | sample 1955271 | NCBI WGS metagenome assembly ULRH01 (sample SAMEA4835677, study PRJEB28245) | human gut metagenome | biome: gut microbiome; material: fecal sample | place: Denmark | collected 2008 | reverse complement strand
CCCCCCCAGCCACCGTTACCGTTTCGTGACGGCTGCCGGAGCGGTTGCAAACATCGGCTGGGAGACCGACAACCACAAAATCACTTGGCGCAACCTTTACAACAGCCGCTTCACCCACACGGCTTCTGAAAGATATATTTACAAATATTATAATGAGCGAGACGACTACGAGCAATACAGTGTGCCGTTGGTGAGCCATCTTTTCCAGACCCAGCTTGACGGTGAACACAAGCTGTTCAACCAGAATCTCATTTTCACTTGGAACGCTTCATACAACAAGATAGACCGTACCAATCCCGATGACCGTCTCGCAAGAGGTCAATGGATGGGCGAATCTCCCGATGGCGAAGATATGGTTAATTGGAATCTTGCCACAATGGATAGTAATCCTTATACGATTGATGACAGTCATGCCATGTACAGCCGACTTTCCGAAAACAAGAAAAATATTGGAGCAAACCTTGAATATCCTTTTGCGGTAATGGGCAACCAGCAGAAAATCAAGGCCGGATATATGGGTACGTTCCGTCGTGCCAGCTTCGAGCAGCAATACCTGAAAGCACAAGGGTCTGTTCCATTGGCTGATGCAAACTATGGTATGGCGATAGAAGATTATTTCAGCCCTTCCAATTTTGGAGAAGGTAAATACCTTAATTATGTGGTATCTGGTTTGCAAGCCGACCGTGCAGATTTCTATGAAGGCAAACAGGATATCCACGCAGCCTATCTGATGGGCGAGTTTACTTTTTTCCGCAAGCTCCACCTTATCGGAGGCGTGCGCATGGAGAATGCCGATACAGAAGTGCTTTCCATTCTTCGGGATGCGGAAGGAAATCAGAAAGACAGTACTGTTGTGCAGAAAAAGACAGACTGGCTTCCGGCTGCCGCCCTCACCTACAATATCATGGATAACCTGAATGTGCGCTTCGCTTACAGCAAGACCATCGCCCGACCGGATTTCCGCGAGCTTTCGCGCACTTCTTACTACAATGTGGACGACCGCGTGTTTGTCTTCAATACCAAGCCTTTGAAGCAGTCAAGTTCCGACAACTTCGACCTCCGTTTCGAATGGTATCCGCAGGCTGGCGAAGTAGTTTCGCTCAGCGGGTTCATCAAGAAGTTCAAGAATCCGGTGGAGATGATTACCCAGATGGAGAGTTCCATGCAGAAGTTCAATATGTACAGCGTCAATCTCGATGAGGCTACAGTGAAGGGCATCGAGTTCAACGTGCGCAAGTCGCTCGGCTTCCTCGCCCCTGCCAGCTTCCTCAAAGACCTATATCTGAGCGGAAATTTCAGCTACATCACCGGCGATGTGAACTACACCGCCATCCGCAACGACGAGAACAAGCGCAAGCGTCCGCTTATGGGTCTGGCTCCTTACACCATCAATGCCGGACTTACCTATCAGGGCAAAGTCCTCGGTGCCGCCCTCAACTACGGGCGCAAGGGGCGCACACTGGTCATGTCCGGTGATTATGAAAAATACGACCAGTACGAAAACCCGCGCAACGTACTCGACCTTCAGATTTCGGCCCGCTTCCTTGACGAGAAGCTGGAAGTGAAGTTCAATGCCAGCGACCTGCTCAACGAGGACATCATTGTTTACCGAAATTGCGCATACGGCATAGATTATGAAAACAATACCGAACCGGACGGAGCTTATACCGACCGCACGGCGTTGGGCATGAACTACAATCCGGGCGATTGGGTGATGAGCCGAATTAAAAAAGGTATCAACCTGTCGCTGTCGGTTGGGTATAAATTCTAAAACATTATATCGGACATAAACAAATAAAAAATGGAGACGATGGAAAGGATAGCCGACCAATACCAATCAAGTAATAAAATAGTGGCTATGGGCATCCGGCGTTGCACATACACTTGTCATGCGGACAAGTTGCACCCGTCATTTGCCTCTGATATAGACACAAATAATGTATGCAGTGGTTTACGGTCCTGCTTCTTTGACGGAGTTTCCAGAATTTATAATTATAAATTTTTTAACAGTATGAAAACAACTTGTTTTTCTACCATGCTGTTGGCCGGAGTGCTTGCAGCTGGAATGAGCATGACTTCTTGCTCGAATGAAGACGAAGTGATTAACAGTGTAGACACCCGTGCCGCAAGGTCAGTGGTGGTGATTCCTGCCGGAGAAATTCCAGCCAATTTGCTCAACTGGACTCCTGCAAATGAGTATCACCTCGATGGAAAGGTAGCTGTGCCTGTTGGCCAGACCTTGAAAATCGCTGCCGGAACGAAGGTCGTCGGTCTTACCAAGTCGGATGCAGTGAACGCTTCCGCTCTCATCGTGCCGCGCGGCGCGAAGATTGAGGCTACGGGTACAGCTTCCAATCCGATTGTCATGACTGCCGAAAACGGACAGGAAGGCGGTTGGGGTGGCATCGTTCTGTTGGGTAATGCTCCAATCAACCAGAGTGGCGACGTTTACATTGAGGGTATCGATGAAGACTATTTGCCGTCTTCGCTCCAACACGTTGACTTCCGTTATGGCGGCAGCAATCCGTCGGACAACAGCGGTATCCTGCAATATGTCCGTGTTGAGTTTGCAGGTGCTTCGGTGTCTCCCGACAACGAACTGAATGCCTTTACTTTCGGTGGCGTGGGTAGTGGTACTACGGTTGACCACTGTCAGGCATACCGTGGTGCCGATGACGGTTTTGAGTTCTTCGGTGGCTGTGTAAATGCCAAGTATCTGGTTTCTTCGGCTACGGATGATGATGCGTTTGACTTCGATTTTGGATATACTGGCAAAATCCAGTTCGCAGTAGCTACACTTGACGCTTCTCTTGGATACTCAAAGGATCCCAACGGTATCGAATGCGACAATGACGGTAGTTCATCCAGCAATCAGCCATTTACTCATCCTATTTTGAGTAACCTGACTATTGTCGGCACATCGACAGGCTCTGCAGCTAATGCTTTAAAATCCGCTGCCAACTTCCGTCGTAACTGCCAGTTCACTTTGGTAAACAGCATTCTGTATGGTTATCCTACTGGTATCTTGTGTGAAACATCTAACAGCAATGTATTTCGGACAAATATTCTTTATGCTACAGGAGAAGAATTTTCTGGCATATCAGGCACAAACAACATTGCAGCCGCAAACGCAAACGCTATTGGTGTAAATGTACCTTGGGGTAATTATAAATCTACGGCATTAGTATCTGCAAGAGTTCCGGCTTCAACTGGTGCGGATTTCTCAGGTTTGGATATGTCTTTCTTTGACAACACCTCTTATAAAGGTGCTGTTTCAAGTACAGACAACTGGTTGTTACAAACATGGGTAAGATAACTCTATCGCTGTGACATGTAAAATTGTATAACTTATTAAGTAGGGGAAGCCGGAGAAATCCGGTTTCCTCCTACTTCTTAACCGTTATTAAAATGGTAAAAATAAAATTTATATTAGTCACTCTTTGTGCTTTTTTTTGTTTTGTCAGTTGTGACAAGGAAGGAGATATAATCGAAACAGGATATCTTTCCTTCAATGTCTCGTTCGTTTATCCGTCAACGGCAAGTGACAATTACAAGGTTGTTTTCAATGGGAATGAAATACTGAATTCAGGAGTTGTATCGAAAACTAATCCGTCCGGTGTACTTGAAATTTACAATCGGCAAGACAATTCTTTGGAGTTTTCTCAATCTATAACGGTCACTCCCAATATGACCTTCCAATTTATTGAGTTGAACGGGGAAGTGGATTTGTACAATGAAGAGAAATATACTTGGTTTGTTCCCACATTGGTTATCAATACACCTGGAGAGGAAAACCTTTATACGCTGACATTCAATGATCAGAATCTGCCGCTCTCATACGGAGAAAGGGTGTATGTAAATCGAAACAACTTGGAAGGAAAACTAGAACTGAAAAGAGAAGGTACCATAGTTTTCTCACAGGAATATACGGTCACTCCCGAAGGCTACTTGAACATGGTTGAAATGATGAACCAGACAACCGGACAAATGGAATACACTATATTGGAAGGCGGCGGTGACGAGGAAGAACCAGCCTCAGACAATATATGCAAGACCCGTTTTTTCTATACCAAAGGATATGCATTCGCAGATGTGGATTCCATCCGCGCCATTGTTTCGACATTTGACGCAGACCAATACTGGATGACGATGGATGACAATTTGGTAATTCCGATTGATACCATTACCTTCAAGGCTGGCGAACTGTCCGAATATGTGGATTTTGATTTGACTCGTTTCAGAACAGAGAATTCTACACAACCTGCAAGTTTCTTCCTTGACCTTTGGGATGCCAAACCCGGTGGCGTACAACTGTCAGACCATAAGACTGATATGATGATGCCATTCGCTGATACCCAAGGCTATTCCGGAGACTCCTATTTCAAGGCCCGCTACAAATTTCAAACGATGAGAATAGAAGCAATGGATTATGGGCTGACCATATATTACGTGTTTAACAACGGTTTGTGGGAAACATCCCCTACCGAATAACCGAAGCCCCTCCGGCGACAGACATCAACGGCGCAGAGCGTCGGAGGAGCTTTTCCCTTTTCCTTGAAACGGAGGCAAAACCTGTTCGGCTACAATAACGGCCTGGCGGCATGAACACCCAACCGCATGGCATACGTGCCGCAGCCCCTATGCCACACGGCTGGAACCCTGCCGGGCAAGCCGCCGGAAGGCGGAGGCGGACAAGGAAGAGGAAACATCAAACTAAATAATAACAAACTAAAAATTTTAATGATTATGAAACTCAGAAACATTTTCAGCAAGCCGGGCGGCGCACTGCCGGCAGCTGCAATCAGCGCGCTGTGCGTGGCGCTCATCCTGCTCGCCCCGCCGATGAAGGCGGTGGGCGAGACGAAAGACAAGGTCCCGGCAGGCCGCCGCACGGTGGTGACCGCCGCCGGGGCGACCTTCCCCCTGCCATTCTACAGCGAGGCGTTCAAGGCGTACTGGCAGAAGAACGGCGTGCCCGTCACCTACGCGGGCATCGGCTCCGGCAAGGGATTGGAGAGCCTGCGCGACCTCCAGACCGACTTCATCGGCATCGACGTGCCGCCCACCCGCGAACAGCTCGACAGCCTGCCCGCACGGGCCGTGGTGGTGCCGATGTGCGTCGGCGCGGTGGAGATAGCCTATAACCTTGAGGGCGTGGACAACCTGCGGCTGACGGGCGAACTCATCGCCGACATCTACCTCGGAGAGCTGACGCGGTGGAACGACCCGCGCATCGCCGCCGTGAACCCCGGCAAGGAACTGCCCGACAAGGAAATCTACCCCATCTTCCGCCTGGACGGCAGCGGCACGACCTACGCCTTCACCCACTACCTGAGCGGGGCGAGCGAAGAATGGAAGTCGGCGGTGGGCACGGGGATGCACCCGCAGTTCCCCCGGGGCGTGGCAGCCACGGGCACACCCGGCATCGCCACACTCATCGAGAAAATCCCCGGCGCGATAGGCTACGCCTCGTCGGGCTATTCGGTTGCCTACAGCCTGCAACGCGCCGAAATACGGAATGCGGCGGGCAACTTCACGCTCCCCACGGCGGAGAGCATAGCCGCAGCCGCCCGCGAAGCGTCGGCCACCGACATCATGATTACTAACAGCACGGCTCCGGAGGCGTACCCCATCAGCTGCTTCTCGTGGGTGATGCTCTACAAGGAGCAGGACTACGCCGGGCGCAGCCGGGGCGAGGCGGAAGCCACCATCCGTGTGCTCCGCTGGCTGGCGGGCCCCGAAGCGCAGGCCGTCGCCTCGCGCCTGAACTACGCGCCCCTGCCCACCGAGGTGGCGGCCAAGGCGCTGGAGACATTAGGCAAGGTGACGTACAAGGGAAGGAAAATCGAGTAGGACGTGATGGTACAGTACAACGGAATCACGCTCTTCAGGGACGACGACGGCACCCCCTCGCAGGTCAACATCGACCTGCACGTGCACGGCAGGGAGCTTAACGCCTTCCTGCGCTCGCACGGGCTGGACACGAAGGAGCAGGGCGACATGGCACGCTCGGTGACGGCGCACACGCTGTGCCCCGCCTTCGACGGCACGGACAGCGGCGAGGTGCGCTACCTGCCCGAAGTCCGCCGCCGCCTGTCCGAAGAAACGGACAAGATATACTCCATGCGGCAGACGAAGCCCGCGTCCACGGTGCGCGGGGAGTTCGCACCCCTGCTGCTGCGCCGCATCGCCCGCGCCCTGCGCCCCCTGCCGCGCCGCCGTGAGGCCACGCCGGAGGCTTTTGTCCGCTTCTGCGGCAAGGACACGTTCTGGACGCGGTTCAGGATGCAGGGCGTGCCGCACGTCACGTGGTGCGTGTTCTACACCGTACATGACGGGGGCGTGGCGCTGGTACGCCACCTTACCGCCGCCGTGGAGGAGGACGACATCTGAATACGGCCACGGCACACACGGAAGCAAGCCCGGCACGACAAGACACACGCCCGGCAGCCGCCAACGCACGACTGCCGGGATTTTTTCGCCCCGACAAGCAAACCATATATGGAAAAGAAGGAAAGGAAACTGCAATACAGGATACTGGCGGGATACATCGCCCTGCTGGCCGTCGCCGGAGGGCTGGCCGCCATCATGCTCTACGAGCGCGCACGGATAAGTGAAATAAAGGCGGGCACGGAGGACATACGCCGTGTGCGCCGCGACATGGATGCCGCCCGCGACCGCATCGTCCGGCTCTCCCTGCTGGGCGAGGGCACCATCGGCTGGCGCGAGGCGGACTACCTGCGCTACCGTGCCTGCCGCCTGCGCACGGACAGCCTGTTGCTGTCGGTGAGGGCGCGCTGCGCTGAATACGTGCGCCCAGCACAGATAGACACGCTCCGCACCCTGCTGGCCGACAAGGAGACACACCTCCGCCATGTCATGGAGGCGGCGGAACGGCAGGAGAAGGCCGACAGCCTCTTGGTGAACCGCCTGCCGGAAGTGGCGAAAAGGGCGACGCGCGTCCGCACGGTGACACGGAAGAAAAGCGGGCTGGCAGGGGTATTGGGCGGCAAGAAGACCGTGCAGGTAATCCCCTCCGCCAAGGAACTGCACCGGTTCAGCGATAGCCTGATAACGTTGCGGCAGGTACAGGAAGCAGAAAGGAGAGCACACGCTGACAGCCTGCGCGTCCGCAACCGGACGCTGAACGCGGAACTGGAACGGCTGGTACGCAGCCTTGACACACAGGCGCGGGAAGCCTTTGCAAAGAGGGAAAGGAAGATAGCGGAAGCCCAAGCGTTGTCCGTGCGGCTGTTCAGCATTACCATATCCACCGCCATCGTCCTGCTACTGCTTTCCTATCTCGCCATCCACCGGGAAATGAAGCGGAACGCCTCCGAACGGAAGGAACGCGAGAGGCTTATCGGCGAACTACAGGAAAGCAAGCGCGCGAACGACGAGCTGGCGCGTTTCAGGCGCAACCTCATCCGTAACGTCACCCACGAGCTGCGCACCCCGCTGACCGCCATCGGCGGCAACGCCGAACTGCTGCTGAACGACACGGAGGCGGACAGCCGGATGCGCCACGCCCAAGCCGTAAGGAACGCCGCCGGACGCATGGCGGGGATGATAAACGACCTGCTGGTGTACTTCCGGCTGGACAGCGGCAAGGAAACGCCAAGCGTCAAGCCGTTCAAGCTATGCTCCGTCGCCGAGACCCTGAAAACGGAGTTCGGGCCACTGGCAGAAGGGAAACATCTTGCATTTACGGTAAGAAACCAAGCGGACGAGATTGTAAGCGGCGACAAGAACCGCATCCTGAGCATCGGCGGCAACCTGCTGTCCAATGCCGTCAAGTTCACCCCAAGCGGAACGGTCACATTGGCAACTGAATACAAGGGCGGCATATTCACCCTGACCGTGGAGGACACGGGCACGGGCATGACCGAAGAACAACAGGCGCGGATATTCAAGCCGTTCGAGCGGCTGGGCAACGCCGTGACGGAAGACGGCTTCGGATTAGGGCTTGCCATCGTTTCCTATACGGTAAAGCTGCTGCAAGGAAGCGTAAGCGTGAAGAGTATACCGGGAAAGGGAAGCCGTTTCACCGTAAGCCTGCCCCTGCCCGGGGCGGAGGAAGCGACGGCCGCCGAAAAGACGAACGCCAGACATTCCTCACTGTACGGCTGCTCCGTGCTGGCGATTGACAACAACGGGATGCTGCTGGAGCTGATCAGGGAAATGTACAGGCAAAGCGGTGTGGAGTGCGACACCTGCCTGACGGTGGACGAACTGACCGACCTGATGCGCACGAAGGGCTACGACCTGCTGATAACCGACCTGAAGATGCCGGAAGTGAACGGCTACGAGGTACTGGAACTGCTGCGCACGTCGGAAATAGGCAATTCGCAGACCATCCCCATAGTTGCCGCCACCGCCGCAGGCTATGTGGAGGAAAAGGAACTGAAAGCAAAAGGCTTCGCCGCCGTGCTGTACAAACCGTACTCCATAGGGGAACTGCTGGCCGTCACGGAAAACTGCATCAAGCCAAAGGGTACAAGCGGCATCAGCCTCTCGCCCCTGCTCGCTTTCGGCGACAAGCGGCGCACGTTGGAAAAGCTGGCAGCCACGACGCAATCCGACATGGACGGAGTGCGCAAGGCGGCGGAAGCCAAGGACACGGAGGCGTTGGACAATTGGGTGCACCATCTGCGAAGCTCATGGATGCTGGTAAAGGCGGAACAGCCGTTGGTAGCATTGTATGAGGCAATCCATAAGGAAGACATTGTGTATGAAGATGTACAGTCCGCCGTAAACGGAGTGTTGGAACAAGGCAAACTGATTGTAGATTTGGCAAGGAAGGAGGCGGAACGATGGGACGGGTAATCGTGATAGAGGACAATTATATATTCGCCGACTATGTGTGCAGACTGTTGGAAAGCAGGGGATACCAAAGTGTCAGCTCATCCAACTGCAACGGCGCACGGAAGCTGTTTGCAAGGATGCAGGAGGACGACATCGTGCTGGCCGACATGCGCCTGCCTGACGGTGACGGCATCGCCCTGCTGGAAGGACTGCGGAAACAGGGCAGGAACAATCCCTACATCATCATGACCGAGTTCGGCGAAATCCCCGTTGCCGTCCGGTCGTTGAAGCTGGGCGCGGAGGATTTCATCCCGAAGAAATTGCTTGAGGACAACCTGTTCCCGCTCCTGAAAGCCCTGCGGAAAAGAATGGAGCGGCACGAGACGCCGGTTTATGAGCGGCAGAGCGCGGCTTTCCGTGAGATAGGCCGAAAGATAAGGCTGGTCGCGCCCACCAGCATGAGCGTCCTGATACTGGGCGAAAGCGGCACGGGCAAGGAACACATCGCCGGGAAGATACACGCGGGGAGCAAACGGGCGACCGGGCCCTTCGTGTCCGTGGACTGCGGCCTGCTCTCGAAGGAACTCGCCGCATCCGCCCTGTTCGGGCATGAGAAAGGTGCGTTCACGGGAGCCGAAAGCAAGAAACAAGGCTTCTGGGAGGAAGCCGCCGGAGGCACGTTGTTCCTCGACGAGATAGGCAACCTGCCATTGGAGGTGCAGAGGATGATGCTCCGGGCGTTGGAGTCCAAAAGGTACAGGCCAGTTGGCGGCACAGAGGACAGGAGGGCCGACGTGCGGATAGTCGCCGCCACCAACGAGGACATGAAGGAGGCCGTCGCCGAAAGGCGCTTCCGTGATGACCTGTACCACAGGCTGAAGGAATACACCCTGCACATACCGCCGCTGCGTGAGTGCAGGGAGGACATACTCCCGCTTGCGGACTTCTTCCGCGAACACGCGAACAGGGAGTTCGACCGCCATACCGCCGGGTTTGACGGAGCGGCGAAGAAGGCGTTGCTCTCCTGCCCGTGGAAAGGCAACGTGAGGGAGCTGAAGCTGTCCGTGCGCCGCGCGGTTCTGTTCACCGAAGGCGAGACAGTGACGGCGGAAGCGCTGGAAACAGAGGACGGAGAAAGAAGGGAACCGCCGCCTATGAGGGACGTGGAGAAGGCGCATATCCTCCATACGATTGAAGAGGCTGGCGGAAACAGGAAGCTGGCGGCGGAAATGCTCGGCATAGGACGCACCACGCTCTACGAAAAGATAAAAGCATACGGGATAGGACAGAAAAAGGACGAAACATGAAAGATTTTGAAGCCAAATACCTATCTTTGTAGCGACATTCGAGAGACCGGGGCTTCGGCGCAAGCCTTGCCCCGAAAAGATATTGTATAGAATAAGACCGCAAGACGTTCTAATGGAAATCTGGTAAATTTCGACAACGGGAGCTATTGCGTGATGCTTATGCTATGCTTCGGCGTAGCGTACATTCACGTATATTTCCCGTAAGGCTTTACCAGAGCCGCCATTAGAGATAGCGTGTTTTGTACGCTATCTTTTTTACGGCCCGGGTCGTTAAAGAAAAACTTAAAATGGGAAAGGTCATATTGACAGCCGTCGTCACGCTGGACGGCTATCTGGCAAACAGCTCGCGCAAGGCTGCTGAATGGCTCGGCGGCGACAGGTACGGGATTGGCAGGATGAAGGCTTCCGCCCACGTGCTCACTCAGGACACGCCACTGACGATGCTTCCCGACTGGCTGGAACGCAGTCCATACGGCATGGTCTATCTTGTCGAGGCGGAAACGGCCACGGCTGGAATGGTAAACGGGCTGATACGGATGCGACTCATAGACGAAATGGTCATCCACACGATACCCGTGGTTGCCGGAGGCGGATGCCGCCTGTTCCACCCTATGCTGCCCGAAGACACCTTGGAATGCCGTTCGGTACGGATGTACAAGGACGGTACGGTGAGGGCAGTTTACAGACGCGGCGGAAATCCGCGCAAGACGGGCGTTTCCGTGTTCGCCTATGTGTTCGGAAAGCTGCTCCGTGTCCTGATTCCGAACAGGAAGGAGGAGGAAATCTATCCTTCGGAATACAAATTATGACACAGAACTTGCTGAATGGCAATCACTTGAAAAAACAGCCGAAAACAAAGCCATCATCCGGGCATTCCATTTGCCGGACAGTTCCATGTGCGCACACTTCAACCCAAGTGTAACAACATAAAACTGATAGCAAATGGAACATCTCATATTGACGGAAACAGAGTTTTTCCGTCTGATAGACAATCCCGGCAACCGCAGCGGACTAAATGCGGCATACAACGAGTTCACAATGGCGGTCGTATCGCTCTGCACGGGAGCGGCAAGCCCCTGCCATCCCCTTCCTGCGTTGAGCTACGCGGAAACGGAACTGCAATACCACAAAGCCCTGCAAGGCACGGACACCGACCACGGCGTATATGTGCGCAAAGCCCTCGCCTTCGTGCGCAAGATGCTGAAGCACCTCTCCCTGCCACACAGCCAAGTGCCGCCACTATCCTCCATCCCCTCCAAAGACGAAAAGAAAAACGACACGCCTGCCGATGCCCCGCCCATGCGGTGGACGGGCAAGGCGTCCGACCTCGTGGAACTTATCTACGGCATCAGCGAAATGGGCTGCATCAACGGCGGCGAAGCCTCGCTGAAAGAGATTGCCGCCTACTTCTACAAGGTGTTCGGGGTGCAGGCGAAAGGCTGCTACAACATCTACAATGACATCAAGATGCGCAAGAACGAGAGCCGCACCTACTTCCTCGACCGCGCGGCGGAGAAAGTGAACAGACGGATGCTGCTGGACGAGGAACGGGAGCGGATGA
>ULRH01055650.1_pt1 | contig 11758 bp, 8 predicted proteins | sample 1955271 | NCBI WGS metagenome assembly ULRH01 (sample SAMEA4835677, study PRJEB28245) | human gut metagenome | biome: gut microbiome; material: fecal sample | place: Denmark | collected 2008 | reverse complement strand
AGAATCACCGCAGAGTGTTGCACTTCTATTTGGAAATCGCGTGAGCGATCCTCTGTAGCAGAAGTGAAAATCCAGCAAACTACAACGAATAAGACGACGACGCCGTCTCACAAAACCACAATACAAAAGGGGTTATTAGCATGATGAAGGATCACCTCCGAGGTTCCGTCACTTTATATACGATATAATGTACGCGCGCAAGCAAATCCTCTATCTAATAAGCACATGGCAGAAGAATAGAAGAAGGATAACAAACTGAAACCGAGAAAAAAGCATGGATAAAGAGCAAGGACAAGGCCAGCTAACGGCATATTTGACAACTTTTCTTACTAATTTGGTGTTTACGCGCATTTTTTTATGCCAAAACTTGCACCGGAAAGAGAAAACACATACTTTTGCAGCGTACTATTTAAGTAGTACACTATAACAAAAGAACAATAACGAATAAAAACCAAAAACAGACAAGGATATGATTGAAGTACAGAACCTCAGCTTTTCCTACCCGGGCGCCTCAAGCAAGGTGTTCGACGGGTTCCAGCTTAAGCTCGAATCGGGCCATACCTATGGCCTCTTGGGGCGCAACGGAACGGGCAAGAGTACCCTACTCTACCTCGCCTCGGGACTACTCCGCCCCAAAAAGGGCCATCTCTATATCGACGGCATGGAATCGGCCCAGCGCGATCCGTTGATGCTCAGCCGCATCTTCCTCGTGCCGGAGGAGTTTTCGCTGCCCGAGATGTCGCTTCAGAAATACGTCTCGCTTATCCGTCCCTTCTACCCCCGCTTCAACGAGCAGGTGCTCAACGACTGCCTCTCGGCCTTCGAACTGCCCGACGTCCGCGACCTGCGCCAGCTCTCGATGGGTCAGAAGAAGAAAGTGTTTATGAGCGTCGCCCTTGCCGCAGGCACAGAATGGCTGTTGATGGACGAGCCTACCAACGGCCTGGACATTCCCTCGAAAGCCACGTTTCGTCAAGTAGTGGCAAAGAACTTGTCGGACGACACGACACTCATCATCTCCACCCACCAGGTCCACGACGTAGAGCAGCTGATAGACCACGTCGTCATCCTCGACCAGTCGCGTCTGCTTTGCGACGCAAGCGTGGGCGAGATCACGCAGCGCTACAGCTTTGAGACCAGACAGGCCAACGAGATGAGCAACGACGTGCTCTATGCCGAACCATCTCTCCAAGGCAACAACGTGATCGTCCCCCATGCAGCCAACGAGCCGGAGACACAACTCAACTTGGAGATGTTCTTCTCGGCCGTCACCTTAGGCAAGATTCAAATGTAAATTGTAGAACCCAACAAAAGAAACAGTATGACCCAGTTCAATATACAGCGCATGAAGCAATACGCCCAATGGCAGCTTGCCACTCACCGTGCCACCCTGCTAAAGATTACGGGCGTAGCCACATCCGCATTCATCCTCATGTTCCTCTTCGTCAAGTATGTCTCCCATAGAGACCTCCAGACGCAGAGCGACGACCTCACCCTGTTGTGGATAGGCTGCTTCGCCTTCTGCGGCGTCCAAGTGTTCCCCAACCTGCTAAGCAAGCAAGAGCGCACGTCGCTCCTCATGCTGCCGGCCTCCAATGCCGAGAAATTCCTCACCAGCTATATCGGCGTTTTGCTCACAGCCTTTGTCGTTCCCCTCGTCTCCTTCTTTGTGGCCGACGTGGTGCAATGGCTCATCTCGCTCTTGACCGACCACAAGCAAGCATTGCTGCTCACCCCGCTCGCTTTCTCCGACGCCCTCGACCTGCTAAGCAAGTTTTTTGGCGAGAACGCACAGATAGCATGGGCCGGACTTCCGAACATCCTCTGGCTCCACTCGTTCTATCTTCTAGGCGGGCTATTCTTCAAAAAGCTGCGCTGGCTATCGGCCACCATCACCCTGGGCGCGCTTGCCACCTTGACGACATTATCCATCGCCATCGGTGGCTTCCTATTCCTCGACACGCTGAAGGACAGCGATTACAGTATCGAGTTCGTGCCGTGGGCTGGAGACGCCCTCATGCACGGCACGTCCATCTTCTTCCTGCTGCTGACCGTGCTCAACTACTGGTTGTCATTTCGCATCTTCAAGCGCTTGCAGGTCATTAACAATCGCTTCTTCAATTGGTAAATAACATTAAAGACTAGGGGGCTTATGTCACAAAACTGCATTTTGCTGCGTATATAGGAAAGAGCGGCAGGTGCAAAACATGCTATCCCCCATAAAAGAAAGGGACAAGAATATGAAAACCATTTGCATCAAACTCATCGCCCTTGTCACCATCCTGGTGACCAGTAGTTGTAGGGTCCACTCCACCCAAGAGGAGTTTGGCCCCAGCCGCAAGCAGAACGTCGCCGTAGCCGACTTCGACGAAATAGACCTCTCAGGCGGCCTCCAGGTCGTCTATGCCGAAGGCACTACCCCCAAGGTGACGGTAGAAGGCCCGGAGAAACTGATCGGCTACGTAAAGGTAGTACAAAAGGGCAAGCGACTCTACTTCAGTTGCAAGCCATTGCCCAACAAGGGTCCGAGGATTGGCAAGAACCCGATCGACCTGATCACGATCACCATCCAGTCGAAGTCACTTCGACGCGTAGAGGTGAGCGGCGCCTGCGACCTGAAGGCCAAGCACATCCAGACAGCCGACGACTTCACGCTCAAGGCCAGTGGAGCAAGCGACCTGGAACTGGGCACGCTCCGTTGTGCCAAGACCCATATAGAGGCTGATGGCGCATCCGATATCGATATTGATCACATCGCTTGCGGCGAAGTCAATTTGCAATCATCAGGCGCCAGCGACATTCAGCTGAAGAACGTAGAAAGTCGCGAGCTCAACGCAAGGCTGAGCGGAGCGAGCGAACTGGAGGCTTCCCTCACGGGCGTGGAGACCATCAAGGCAGACCTTAGCGGCGCTAGCGAGGCCGACTTGAAGTTCAACAACTGCGGCACAACCCTCCTCTCGGCCAGCGGGGCGAGCAACGTGGACCTCTCGGGCACGATCCGCTCGCTGACGAAGAACGTCGGCACGGGCAGCAACGTCAAGGAAGAAAAACTGACCATTGGTCGCTAATCTCAAGCAAGGAAAGGACTACAGTTATGAGTTTCACGAATAACAAGGCCATTTTCGAGCAGATAGCCGACCGTCTGGCCGACGAGATCATGGCGGAGAACTATCCGCCTGGCGGACGGATACCCAGCGTCCGAGAGTATGCGGCTCTGCTACAGGTCAATACCAATACCGCCATCAAAGGCTACGAACTGCTCGCCCGCGAGGGAATCATCTTCAACAAACGCGGCATGGGCTATTTTGTCTCCGAGGATGCACGCCACCACATCGCCCAAAGACGGCAGGAGGAGTTTATGGAGACCACCCTGCCCGAACTGTTCCGCCAGATGCGGCTGCTCAACATCAGTATCGATGAAGTAGCCCAAAAGTGGGAAGAAAGCAAAAGGGAATAATACCCGCCTCCTCCCCTCTCCGATCGGGAGGGGAGGAGACGCAACAAGAGATATTAAAGACAACAAAGAACGATTCATCATGGGAAGAGACAACACCAAAGGCAAAATACAGAGGACAATCCTCCACTATTTGTCATGGAGAGGGATGGCCGCCAGCCTCGCCATGGCCGCCCTTCCAGCCACGGCAGCTGAGCCCGACTCGCTGGCCATCGACACGATGTCCTACGACCTGGGAGACGTCACGGTGACGGCCCAGCGCAAACTCGTCAAGAACGACATCGACAAGCTGACCTACGACGTGGCCAACGACGAGACGGCACGCACCAAGAACACCCTCGACATGCTCCGTTCCGTGCCCCTCGTGACCATAGACGGTCAAGAAAACATCAGCATCAAGGGATCGCCCTCGTTCAAGGTCTATCGCAACGGCCACCCCGACCCTACCCTCTCCTCACAAAACCTCAAGGACGTGCTCAAGTCGATCCCTGCCTCACAGATCAAGAAGGTGGAGGTCATCACCGACCCAGGCGCCAAAGAAGATGCCGAGGGCACACAATATATCCTCAACCTCGTCATGCAGAACAACTCCCACCTGGCAGGCGTGACGGGCACGGTGTCGGCCAACTACAACCCCTTGCGCCAAGGGCCAGGCATGGGTACTATGCTGACGATACAGAAGGGCAAGTTGGCCACGTCCATCAACTATGGATACCAGCACGACAAGAAAGACCAGGGCAACGACGCGACCCGCCAGTACCTGAAAACGGACCAGACGATGGAGTCGCGCTTACGCAATACCGTGATGACCAACGTCCACTACGGCAACCTCAGCGCAAGCTACGAGGTCGATTCGCTCAACCTTCTGACTCTCAACTTTGGTGGCTACTACTACAATGCAGGCATCGGAAGCGTGAACGGATACGAGCGTATGACCAATGGCGACGGACAGTTGGCCTACTTCTACAACGTCAACGCCCAGCTCCCGACCTACTACGCCTACAACTTCGGAGGACGACTGGACTACCAACACAAGACCCGCAAGGAGGGAGAGGTGTTCACCGCATCCTATCAGTTGCAGACCACCCGCTCCCACCAGGACAAGACCGCGCAATACCTGAACATCTTCAACCTGCCCGTCAGCTACACAGGCTACGAAAACAACAGCCGCACGCAGTTTGACGAGCATACCTTCCAGCTCGACTACGTACGCCCGCTAGGGAAGTGGTTCAAGTGGAATGCGGGTGCGAAATACATCTTCCGCACGAGTGAGTCGGACGTATGGCTGACCTATACGGGGGCGGAGGAGATGAACCAGCACTCCCTCTTCCAGCACAACACCCAGATAGCAGCAGCCTACACGGAGTGGCTCTACTCGGGCAGCAAGATCCAGGCACGAGTAGGCTTGCGCTATGAATATAGTTTCTTGAAGGCAGAATACCCCGACGGATCGCAGTCTGACTTCCACAAGCGGCTCAACGACTGGGTCCCCTCGGCTTCCGTGCGCTACGCCCTGACGGACGCGCAGTCGCTGAAGCTCTCGTTCTCAACCAACATCAACCGCCCTGGCATCGACTACCTCAACCCCGCCGAGGAAAGAAACCCCAACTCCCTGAGCTATGGCAACCCGGGGCTGAACAGCTCGCGCAACTACAACCTGCAACTGGAGTACAACTACATCACGACCAAGGCTACCTGGATGGGTGGCGTCAGCCATACGTTCTGCAACAACCAGATCGGACAGTTGTGGTTTGACCAAAACGGCCTCTCCGTCACGACCTATGGCGACCTTCTCCACAGCCGTAGCTGGATGCTCTGGGCCTACGTGCAGACCGCCCTTTGGCGAGGCGCCAACCTGGGTGGAGGTCCCAACATTTTCTATCTCACCAAGAAGGACAGCCAGACGGGGCTTGAGCATAGCAGATGGAGCAGCTGGAACACCATCAACTTCACCCAGAAGCTGCCCTGGAAACTCACCTTCGGCCTCAACGGAGGCTTCAATGTCGGCAACGAGGTGGAGAGCGTCTATTCCTACTCCGAACCTTCGTACTACTGGAGTGCCTCGCTCAGCCGTTCCTTCCTCAAGGAAGACCGGCTGTCGGTACGCCTGTCGGCAGGCAACCTCTTTGGCCCAGACCTGCGCTCCTATCCCTCCCACACCGTCCAGGGAGACTTCCGTGGCACCCAGACATGGCTGGGCTCACAACGACATGTGGGCATCAGCATCTCGTGGCGCTTTGGTTCGCTCCGCGGAGGTGTGAAGTCTGTGGACCGCACCATCGAGAACGACGATATAGTGGGCGGCGTCTCGACAGGAGGCGGCAACAAGCAATAGTTTAGTCGATTACCCAAACGACCGCGCACGCATTGGAATGGTCAAACTATGGCACGACATTCCGATGGGTGCGCTTTTTTGTGCTCATCCGGCTGGGGTGGTTAGCGTTCTTTCAATACAGCCTGCTTATGAAGCAAACAACAAGTACAGTATATCCGCCCCGCAAGGATTGGAAATACTATCACAAAAAAGGCACCCTGCCCTCGATGAAGAGGACCGGATGCCAAAAACTTCACATTATGAAAATTTAAAACACTTAGCCTGGCTTAAGCCTCGCCCTTCGGCGTACCGAACGGGGCGACGGTGCGAGCACCACCCTGCTGCGGCAATTCAATTTTGCCAAACTCCTTCTCGTAGCGAGTGATGTTGTCGTTGAGGGCTGCGAGCAGACGCTTGGCGTGCTCCGGAGCGAGGATCACGCGCGAACCGACCTGTGCCTTCGGCATGCCCGGAAGCAACATGGCGAAATCAGCTACAAACTCGTTCTTCGAGTGAGAGATGATTGCGAAGTTAGAATATATGCCCTTGGATACCTCGGGGCTGAGGTCGATCTGCAAGCCTTGCTGCTGCGGCTTCTGGTTGTTGTCCATTGTCTTGTTATTTTTTCGTTAGTATTAATATGTTCTGGTATGCAAAGTTAAGAAAAAAAATGGGGAGTGCCAAACAAAAAGGCAGAAAAAGCCCACAAAAATTCTTACCCCACCAGCATTTCCCTTTTCACATGGGGTGGAAAAGAAGTCAAGGCCACCTCGCCTGCCCTTACGGGAGGAGAGATGGCCTTGGTCTTTAGTATCTGTTGCCGCAGACGACGCGGCTCTTCGTCATGTTGCGAGGAGCGCGCCACGCGGACCAACCTCCGGCGGTCTTGAGACCCTCGGGAAACCTGAGAGATCAGCGTTCTTGAGACCCCTCGGGAAACTTGAGAGCTCCGCGGTCTTTAGAACTCGGCGTTCTTCGGCGTGCGTGCGAAGGGTATGACGTCGCGGATGTTCTGCATACCCGTGACGAAGAGGATAAGGCGCTCGAAGCCCAGTCCGAAACCGCCGTGGGGGCAGGAGCCATAGCGACGCGTGTCGAGATACCAGTCGTAGGAACTGGCCTTCATGCCGCGGGCCTCAATCTCGGCCACGAGCTTGTCGTAGTTCTCCTCGCGCACGGATCCACCGATGATCTCGCCGATGCGCGGGAAGAGGACGTCCGTGCCCTGCATGGTCTTGTCGTCGGCATTCTTCTTCATATAGAAGGCCTTGATCTCCTTCGGATAGTCGGTCATGATGACGGGACGCTTGAAGTGCTCCTCCACCAAGTAGCGCTCGTGCTCGCTCGACAGGTCCATACCCCAACCCGTGATGGGGAACTCAAACTTGCGACCGTTCTTGACCGCCTCCTCCAAGATGTTGATACCCTCGGTGTAGGTCAGTCGGACGAAGTCCTCCTTGACGACCGACTCCAGCGTGGCGATAAGCTGCTTGTCGATCATCTTGTTGAGGAACTCCAGGTCGTCGCGGCAGTTGTCCAGGGCCCAGTTGACGCAATACTTGATGAAGTCCTCCTCGAGGTCCATCAGTCCCTCCTGGTCGAGGAAGGCCACCTCTGGCTCCACCATCCAGAACTCGGCCAGGTGGCGCGGCGTGTTGCTGTTCTCGGCACGGAAGGTCGGTCCGAAAGTATAGATAGCGCCGAGGGCCGTGGCTCCAAGCTCACCCTCGAGCTGGCCGCTCACGGTGAGGTTGGTCTTCGTTCCAAAGAAGTCCTTGGAGTAGTCCACCTCTCCCGCCTTGGCGACACGGTCGAGGTCGAGCGTCGTCACCTGGAACATGTTGCCCGCGCCCTCGCAGTCGCTGGCCGTCACGATCGGCGTGTGGAAATAGTAGAATCCATGATCGTGGAAGTACTTATGGATGGCGATGGCCATGTTGTGGCGGATGCGGAAGACGGCGCCAAAGGTGTTGGTGCGCAGGCGCAGATGGGCATACTTGCGCATGTACTCGAAGCTCTGACCCTTCTTCTGCATGGGGTAGTCGGCCGGGCAAAGACCATAGACCTCGATCTCCTTACATTGGATCTCGCTGGTCTGCCCCTTGCCCTGACTCTCCACGAGCGTGCCGACCACGCTGAGGCAGGCTCCCGTGGTGATGCTCTTGAGCGTCTCGGCATCCACCGTGGCCGGATCTACCACCACCTGGATGTTGTTGATCGTCGAGCCATCGTTGAGGGCAATGAAATCTACGGCCTTGCTGCTGCGATGCGAGCGCACCCAGCCCTTCACATTTATGTCTTTTCCGAAGTCGGTACACTTGAGTGCATCGACCACTTTTGTTCTTTTCATCTCTTGTGTTGTTTGAAGATTGTTGCTCTCTACAAGCATCCCCATCCCCCAATTCTCCACAGAGCGCTGGTAGTGTTCATGCGGAACTACAATCCGCACGGCTCCCCGAGGCCCTATATATATAAGGAGAAGACGGGATGAGGGTGTTGTGAGATGAGTACTTATTCGAATGCGCCCATACGCAGCATCTCCACCTCCTTCTGGGTGAGGAAACGCCAGTCGCCGCGGCGCAGATTCTTCTTCGTCAAACCGGCAAACTGCACGCGGTCGAGCTTCACCACACGATAGCCAAGGCTCTCGAAGATGCGGCGCACGATGCGGTTCTTGCCGCTATGGATCTCGATGCCGACCTGCTTCTCGTCCGTCGGGCTGGCATACTCGATGGCGTCAGCATGCACCTCGCCGTCCTCCAGCTCGATGCCCTCGGCGATTTTCTGCAGGTCCGTGGCCGTGACGGGCTTGTCGAGATAGACGTGATAGACCTTCTTCTTGAGGAACTTCGGATGGGTCAGTTTGCTGGCCAAGTCGCCATCGTTGGTCAGAAGCAGCACACCCGTGGTGTTGCGGTCGAGACGTCCTACGGGGTAGATACGCTCCTCGCAAGCGTTCTTCACCAGGTCCATGACGGTCTTGCGCTGCTGCGGATCGTCGCTCGTGGTGACATAGTCCTTCGGCTTGTTGAGCAGCACATAGACCTTCTTCTCCATCGTGACGGGCTGGTCGCGGAACTTCACCTCGTCGGAGCGCAAGACCTTCGTGCCAAGCTCTGTGACTACCGTGCCATTGACCAGCACGGCACCAGCCTGGATATATTCGTCGGCCTCACGGCGAGAGCAAACTCCGGCGTTGGCCAGATACTTGTTCAGGCGAATCGGCTCGTTGGGATCGATGTTCTCCTCCTTATATTCGATACGCTTCTTGAGCGAATACTTCGCGTTGGGATTGTAGCCCGGCGTATGCTGCCTGCGGGGCTGTCCGTAGCCGCCACGCTGCTGGTAGCCGCCCTGCTGGAAGCCCTCCTGCTGATAGCCGCCCTGCTGGTAGCCCCGCTGCTGATAGCCGCGCTGCTGATAGCCACCCTGCTGGCGCTGCTGGTAGCCGCCCTGCTGGCGCTGCTGGTAGCCGCCCTGCTGACGCGGCTGGTAGCCACCCTGCTGGCGCTGCTGGTAGCCACCCTGCTGGCGCTGCTGATAGCCCTCCTGCTGCTGACGCGGCTGATAGCCATCCTGCTGCTGACGCGGCTGATAGCCACCCTGCTGCTGGCGCTGCTGGTAGCCGCCCTGCTGACGCTGCTGGTAGCCACCCTGCTGGCGCTGCTGATAGCCGCCCTGCTGACGCTGACGGGGCTGATAGCCACCCTGCTGACGCTGCTGGTAGCCACCCTGATAATTGTTTCTCGGGCGATAGCCGCCCTGATACTGTCCGCCCTGCGCGCCCTGGAGTCCTGCTCCGAAGCCTTCTGGACGGAAGCCGCCCTCGCCACCTTGGTTGCTGCGGTCGCTGCTGTAAGCGCGCTGCGAGTGGATGCGCGGACGCTGAGGCCGCGATGAGCGATAATCCTTCTGCTCACTATTACCCTGACTCTCAGAAGAGTTGGCCTCGCGGCCACGCTCATCCTGTCCGTAAACGGGTTCCTGCTTGTTCTCTAATTCTTCTGCCATAACAGTATTGTTTTGAATGATAGATATGGCCTCACGGCCAAGTAATATATAAAATTGTCTTGATTAGATACCTGTGTAGTTGTGCGGCGTGATGGCGAGCAGTTCCTTGCGCACCTCGTCGCTGACGTTGAGCGTGGCGATGAAGTCGTGGATGGTCTGCTCCGTCACCTTCTCGTTGCCGCGGGTGAGCTGCTTCAGGGCCTCGTAGGGATGCGGGTAAGCCTCGCGACGCAAGATGGTCTGGATGGCCTCAGCCACGACGGGCCACATATTGTCGAGGTCCTGTGCGATTTTCTCCTTATTTAATATAAGTTTGCGAAGTCCCTTGAGGGTGCTCTGGATGGCGATGATGCTGTGGGCCACGGGCACGCCTACGTTGCGCAGCACGGTACTGTCGGTCAGGTCGCGCTGCAGACGGCTCACGGGCAGCTTGGCGGCGAGAAACTGCAGCACGGCGTTGGCCACGCCGAGGTTGCCCTCGCTGTTCTCGAAGTCGATGGGGTTGACCTTGTGGGGCATGGCGCTCGAACCGACCTCACCCTTCTTGATCTTCTGGTGGAAATACTCCATCGAGATATACATCCAGACGTCGCGGTCGAGATCGATCATGATGGTGTTGATGCGGCGGATGGCATCGAAGATGCTGCCCAGGTGGTCGTAGTTGCTGATCTGCGTGGTCCATTGCTCGCGCTCCAGTCCGAGTTTCTCGGAGACGAAGCGGTTGGCAAAGGCGCGCCAGTCGTACTCGGGGTAGGCGACGTGGTGGGCGTTGAAATTGCCCGTGGCGCCACCAAACTTAGCCGTGAACTTGCAGGCCTTGAGGGCGTCGAGCTGCTCGCGCAGGCGATAGACATAGACCTCGATCTCCTTGCCCAGGCGCGTCGGCGAGGCGGGCTGACCATGGGTCTTGGCGAGCATCGGCACGTCCTTCCACTCCTCGGCATAAGCCTGGAGCTGGTCGATGAGCTCCTCGACCTGGGGATAATAGACCTCCAGGAGCGACTCCTTGATGGACAGGGGCACGCTCGTGTTGTTGATGTCCTGCGAGGTGAGTCCGAAATGGATAAACTCCTTGTAGGCATCCAGTCCGCCGATGGCGTCAAACTGCTCCTTGATGAAATACTCCACGGCCTTGACGTCATGGTTGGTCACCTTCTCGATGTCCTTCACGCGGGCGGCATCCTCCTCCGTGAAGTCGCGGTAGATGCTGCGAAGACGGTCGAAGAGAGCCGTGTCGAAGCCCTTGAGCTGCGGCAGGGGGAGCTCCACGAGCGTGATAAAGTATTCGATTTCCACGCGGACGCGATAACGTATCAGCGCAAACTCTGAGTAATAGTCGGCCAGGGGCTCGGTCTTGCCTCTGTAGCGTCCGTCAATAGGAGAAATGGCGGTCAATGTATCCAGCTTCATCATTATATATATTAAACGCTGCAAAATTACGAATTTTATTCCGTTCCGCTGCCATACGGGTGGCTAAAAGTCCTTAAAATCTCGCCTCTTTTCGTCAACGCCTCCTTTCTCCCCAAAAAATCTTTAATTTTGCAAGCATCTGTACCAAGCTTCACCACGAGCCCAACACAGACGACAAAACAACAAAGCAAGATGAAGAAAACTACTCGCTTATTTAAAATGGCATTTTAAACTTTTGTGGCAAAATATAAAATGCCATTTTAATAATACAGGATAGACAACGGCAATATAGCTTGTCATGAAAAGGAGGCTTGGAGAACCATCACGACCTCAATTGCATGATATCACAAAAAACACTTTGTTGGCTTTGTTTACCACAAAGACCCATCCAAAGCCACGTATTATGACAACACGCAGAAGACGGACGAAGCGGCCTTCTCATTGACAGAAATGCGGGAAAGGGCGAAGAAGATGGGCGCAGCAAGGACTTTTTGCCTGATTTTGATTTTGTTAAATGGATACGGAGAAATAGTTGTAACTATTCAGCAATAGTGTAGGCATGCACCATC
>ULRH01044223.1_pt1 | contig 11832 bp, 9 predicted proteins | sample 1955271 | NCBI WGS metagenome assembly ULRH01 (sample SAMEA4835677, study PRJEB28245) | human gut metagenome | biome: gut microbiome; material: fecal sample | place: Denmark | collected 2008 | reverse complement strand
AGCAGGGAACGGTTGTATATTATAAAGATATTTTATCCTGCGCCCAAAAAATTGTATCAATCATCGGTACAAATAAACATATTTACATGAAGGCGTCTGTTAATATTGGGATGATGATATATTATATAGCATTTCTCTATACGGAAAATATGGTACAGGTTGTTGATAAAGAATTACATTACGACCAGCATATGGATTATATTAAAAAATATCAACCGGAGTATATATGCGAGGAATTGGTTGATGGTGCAGCGTATTTAGATCAAATATATGGATATGGAATCCGTTTGGAAAACCAAAGAAACGGCAAAATGATAAATAAAGAATTGGCATTGCTGCTTCCTACATCCGGTTCCACGGGAGATTGTAAATTTGTCAGGCAGAGCAGGAAAAATATTCTGTCCAATGCAGAGGCAATCATAGAATATCTGCATATTTCTGAAAATGACAGAGCAATCGTATCATTGCCTTTGTCCTATACATATGGGTTGTCTGTTCTGCATACACATATCATGGCAGGAGCAGCTTTGTTAGTACCATACAGTAAAATATATCAGAGTACTTTTTGGGACTTCTTTCAAACATATCATGGAACGTCTTTCAGCGGGGTACCATATACATTTGAACTGTTGGAAAAACTTAATTTTTTTAATCAGGATATCGCTGTGGATTATATCACACAAGCCGGAGGAAAGTTGTCGTTAAAATTACAGGACAAAATATTTGACTATGCCAGAAAAAATAAGATCAGATTTTATATTATGTATGGACAAACAGAGGCTACGGCAAGAATGTCATATCTGCCTCCGGAATGTTTTATGAAGCGTCAAAAGGCGGGGAGTGTGGGAATTCCGATACCGGGCGGAACAATTGAAATTCACAATGCAGATACCGGGGAAAAGGTTCCTCCCTATACAAATGGTGAAATTGTTTATCTGGGTAACAATGTTTGCCTGGGCTACGCAAATGATTATCAGGATCTGCAGCATGGAGATGATAATCAGGGGAAGCTAAAAACGGGGGATATTGGATATTTGGATTCGGATGGATTTTTATATATTACCGGACGTAAGAAACGATTTGTGAAGATTTTGGGGAAACGAATTAACTTAGATGATATGGAATCAAAAATTAACCATGAATTTGAAATATCCTGTGCTGTTGTCGGTAATGACAAAGAAGTTTGCATTTATATTGATACTGACCAGACGGAAAAAATACTCAATTATTCTTTGAAATTGTTTGATATTCATGCACAAAATATACAAGTTAAATATATAGAGGAAATTCCCAGATTACAATCAGGGAAAAGTAATTACACAGAACTACTAAAAAGGAGAGGAGGTTTACAGAATGAGTACAATAATGAGGAATGATGTAGAAGAAATACCGCAAAATGTACTTCTTATGGCGGAATATGCTTATAATTCGGTGCCTTTATATATGGAATTAAGAGATGAATTAAAAGAAGAGGGGTGCGATTTCCATAATCTGCCAATCGTAGGAAAAGATACTTATATGCAGTCAAAAACACCTTATTTATCGACATATTATGTTAGAGATTGCATTGATGGGAAATTAGAGGTCGGAAAAACATCTGGCTCAACAGGAAAAGTCAGCACCTATTATTGGCATCCGAATGAGGATAAAATGTCCTTAATGGAACTTTGGCTTTATCGAAAAAAATACTACAATATATTACCGACAGATAACATGGTTTTATTTTTTCCTATTGTAGTAGAAGACGAATTAGTAAATAGAACGCCTCATGTATTGGCATTGTCCAAAGAATATTTATATAATGGGAAATTGGAAGAGGCATATGAAAAAATAATGGATTTTCAACCGAAGTGGATGATTTTGCAGCCTAGCGTATTTTGGATGCTGTATCAGTTGATCCAAAAGAAAAAATTGCCAATTATTGATTCTGTAGAATATATTGAATTTACGGGAGAGTATCTGGAAGACAGTATCCGGAAATTGGCAGGAGACTTTTTTGGCTGCAAAATAGCAAACCAGTATGGGATGCGGGAAGTAAATTCTATGGCATATGAGTGTCCGGCAGGAAATATGCACGTTATGCAAAATAATGTCTACATAGAAATTTTAAATGCCCGTGATGGTATCGGGGATATTTGTATTACTTCCTTGCAGAATAAAGCAATGCCATACATCCGTTATGTAACAGGTGATAAAGGAAGGCTGCTGAATAAAAAATGTTCCTGTGGTAACTGCAGTCCGGTTTTAGAAGTATTCCGGGGGAGGGATAACGATTGGATTTGTATGTTAGATGGAACGAAACTGCATCCGTATTCTTTGCTCCAAATGATAAATGAAGTTAATTATCGGACAAACTATTCCATATTACAGTATCAGTTGGTACAGGAGAAAATAGATTCTTTTACATTCCGTTTGGTAATTACAGAAACAGCAGATCAGAAAGAGATAGAAAAACTGATATGCGGTCTTACAGCAAAGCATTTGCAGGAAAATTTTCAAATTCGTTTTCAGTATTTTGATCAGATAATTCCTGATATAAAGACAGGAAAAATAGCAGCTTTTATATCAAAGTGCAGGGAAAATGAGTAATAGAAGAAAACATAGAAAATTATTTATAGCCAGGATTATAGTGGGATTAGGTTGTATTATATATTCCTATGATTCTGATGTGGTAACATTCTATATTTGGAATTAAAGGTAGGAATGTTATTGACAATAGCCCGTGGCAGCAGTGTGAAAAAAGAGTTAAAATATAAATGCTTGTTAAAGTACATAGAAAAAATAGTTTTAAATAGGTCTTGCTAATAAAAACATTTTTTCGTAAGACTGACTCTCAGGCATAGGGACAGTGGAAATAGTAAAAGCCAACTGACTGATGTGGGTAAGTGTAATCAAAAAGTTCCTCATGTATTGGGACTATGTTAAGATACTAAAAGGCGAAGATGGTGCAGAAGATACTGGTATTACTTTTATGCAAAACAAAGAAATGCCGCATATTCGTTATGTGACAGGGGATAAGGGGGGGATTCTTAACAAGAAATGTTCTTGCGGCAATTGTAGTCCCGTTTTGAAAATATATCCTGAGAGGAATAATGACTGGATTTGATGAAAAATGGAACGAAACTTCAACCGTATTTTTTGCTCAAAATCATTAATGAAGATAATTTCTATACAAACTATTCCACATTGCAATATCAGTTTGTTCAGAAGAAATTAGATTCTTTCACCTTTTACATGGTTGTTAAAAATGCAGTGGATAAAGTGAAAATTGAACAATTTATTTGCGATTTTACAGCAATATATTTACAGGAGGACGTTCAGATATATTCTCAATATTGTGAACAGATTATTCCCGATTTGAAAACAGGAAAAATCGTTGCTTTTGTGTTGAATTGCAAAGAAACCAGAAATAGAGGGGAAGGAGAAAAGGTTTGAATATAATGCACAGGTGTTTTTGTCATGTGTATAAGGGGTGGTATGAAGCATCGTTTATAAAAATGTTTTAATAAAGACCCAATGGAAAATAGAACGGAGGTGATAAAACAAAGGGTCAGAAGACGTTTTTATTATAAAAAACTTTATTAGATAATTAAAAATTAGGAGGTACAAAAATGGCTACGAAGAAAGAAGCAATAGTAAACACTCCTGCAATTTGTAAGGTTACAGAACTGCTTAATGGACAGGGGGCAGGAACATATAATTCTGTACAAGGATATACCGTTAGCACTGGTGCAAACGAAGTACATTTCGTTACCGCAAGACCTGATGGTATAGAAAATAATGTTGCAGTTGGACGCATTTTAGGAAAATCAATGAGCGTAAGCACGAATAGAACATTAGGGCATGCAAATGACTGCGCTTATTATGATGATGGATATTTTATTGCACAAGGAGGAGGGAACGCAAAAGATAATACTAAAGTAAAAAGATTGAATAACTCATTGCAACATGTTGCGACGTATACCTATAGTCCTATGAAAGATTCTGGAAAATTGGAAACTATAACAAGTATTGCCCATATTAGTTCAGGCTATTTTATATTAGGTGCGAAGAAAAAATTCTCAGTTTGTCTTTTGGATACGACCCAAAACCTTTTTGTGGAAAAATCAAGATTTACAATATCTAATGATGACTTAGAACAGTTGAAAAGAGACAATTGCACTAGAAATGGTCAAGGAATATACTTTTTGGGAGGAAAATTGTATAAAGTCTATTCATACGGATATACTTCAAACTCTAAAACAATCATTAACCAGAATGATATTGCAGTATTCAAGCTAAGTGGGATATCTCCATCGTTTAGTGGAGCTACGCTAGATACAATCTACTCCTGCGACAAAACCAATAAAGAATTTTTTGAGGTTGAATCAATCAGTTCTCCAGATTCTGGACGTAATATGTATATACTGGCAAATGTTATAGATAAAGGCGAAAGCAACGATAATGATAAGATATTTAGTGTATCGTTTTCGTAAGATACTTTGGTTGTTAGGCATTTGTGACGTATTGAAATTTTAAGGAATTCTATTCTTGACGTTGACCAATACGAAGGATAAGCAGATATATCTACAAGCATATGTAAAATTTACGAAGGAATGGGAATAGGCGGATGTATATTGACCAACTTCCAGTAAATATTCCGTCTAAAGAAAAATAATCAGAGAAAAATTGCAAAAAGCCTGATTTTATACACATTGGGGTTGTATAAAATCGGGCTTTTTGTTACACCTAAATCTGTGATGTTCAACTTGATTATTTTTACTATTGAAATTTGTGCGAATTTATGATATAAATGTTTTATTAGAAGCCTTTGAATATTGTCATTAAGAATGTGAGTTGATTATTGATGGATTTTTTTGAGTATATCAGACAAAAAAAGATTATAATTGTGTTATTGGTGATGATTTTGTTGGGGAGCATGTTACATTTCTGTTGGAATCATTCATCTGTATTAAAGAAGACTACGGAAGCACAGGAAACTCCAACTGCTACGGACAATAAAACAGCAAGTCCAACCAACAGTGATGTGTATATAGAACCAAAAGTTTTTTCTCTTAATTTCAGGTCTACTCTGGATTCCACACATATGACCACTACCGTCAAATGGAAAAAAATTGAACATGCCAGCAGCTACACAATCACCTGCTCTGTGCGCAAGAATGGTGACTGGGAAAAAATCGACGAAAAGACCATTGCTGCGACGGAAGGAAAAACATCATACACAAATACATTTGTGTATGGAAAGACATATATGTATGAACTAAATGTTTATCAGAATGTTGCAGGCGAAGAACTTTATCTGTTAAAACCAGGAAGTGGTGCAGAATTATTTTTTGTTGATTGCAAAGCTCCACAGATTATTCAGGCGAATAACAATATATCGCTTGTAAAGAAGGTCAAGAGAAACTTCGTAAAACTTGCCTTTAACTATAGAGATGATTGTATTATTCCGGATGGATTTGAAATATACCGAAGTGAGTCGAAGCACCAAATGAAATTATTGGAACGAATCGGTATCGATGTAAAGAAAAAGAAATCTACACCACAAGTTTATAAAGACAAAACTGTGCAGGAAGGGAAAAATTATTTCTATCAGATACGTTCCTATGTTACGGTGAATGGTCAAAAAAAATATGGAAAAAAATCGGATATCTGGGAATTGTCAACAGATGACTCTTGGGGATTTTGTAAGACAAAGGTTATTGTCTCTGAGAAGGAAAAAATCAATCAGATTCAGATTGTTTTAACTTCTAAAGATAATAAAATGATTTATTTTGGCAAAAAATATAAACAATCAAATGCAGTTATTTTCTCTTTTGATAATGATATTGGTTACGACGATTCTGATTTAAAATTAGATGAGATTTCATATAAATATAAAAAGTCTGAAAAATATCAGACTTTATCGGATGAGGATGTGATTTCTATTAAGTCTGGAATGAAATTGTACATACGATTTGCCAGAAAAAATCATAAAAAATTTTATAATCCGATTCGGATAAACGGCGATACTGAATCGAATAATATATGTATTTATCTGTTTTCGTATAAGAATCATAATGCGTTTCTTCATATTCATGCATCCGATGACTATGGTTCATTTGATGAAAGTTTGAATTATATAAAATGGAGAAAAGAGGATGAACCATGGGCGTGGGATTGATTTAGAGGACACTCGAAGGGATTGAATGACATATTGTTGTCAAAAAAAGAGGATTTATAGTACAAAAAAGAAAAGGATACATTATCAAAATATTATGTAATGTATTCTTTTTTTGTGTTTCTGCATAGAAATACTGTTTTATAAATATATTAATTTAAAAAAAGAGTACATGATTGAGATTTACAAGATAACAATCGTAAAAATGATAGAATATATGAACCTAAGTTCTATATTCTGCGGTCAATCGCACATTTTGGGACATTAACTGAGATGTTATCATGGAACCATGGTAATATATCTTGAATGGTGGAAGGTGAAAGGATTGACAGCAGGAGAACGTATCATGCAATTACGCACTGATAGAAAGTACACGCGAGAACAGTTGGCTTGTCTGGCTGATATTTCAGAACAATTTTTATATGAAATAGAAATGAACAAAAAAGGTTTTTCAGCAGATACGCTAATGAAACTCTCACATGCCTTGGAAGTAAGTATGGATTACATTATGTTAGGGAAGGAAAGCAGCAAATATGATGATGAGATAGTTGCAACCCTAGAACAATTTAAACCTAACACCTTGGAGATGGTTGATAAATTATTGAAGGCAGTATATGAAATCTCTCAAGAAAGCAGGTGACTCCTTTGATATCGTACGGGAATTTGAGGGTGTGTTGGAAGTCTCGCATGAGCTGAGAAATAGTTTCTTTCAATTTGTATGCTACAAATTAACTTGTTGATGTTTTTGCTTTCTGGTATAATGAAAAAACATATTTCCTATTTGAAATGGTTGTATTTATTCCAAAATTCAGAAGAACAATATAATGACGCATATTGTTTCCTACTGCGAAAAGTCTTGAACCCAGGTAGTTTCTAACAAATATTTTGATTATAACCCGGCAGCAGAAAATGGTTTTGTGCATCAATTTTAAAGATTATTCGTATTTACACCAACACATGCATCATGGTTGAAAAAAATTGATTACAGGGTTAGGTTCTAATATAGAGTTTAACCCTGTTTAAAAATTATATTTTTCTTTTGAGTGATTTGGTTTGACGCAGATATTGTATATTGATATAATAATTAAAGATTAAACTTTGTTTGATAATTTTGGAGGAAATTATGATATATCTGAAACAGAGGAATTTTGCTTGCCGATGTGTTATGCCTTTTTTTATAATGGTTATTGTTGTGGGAATGACTGCCTGTTCCGGAAAAGCAGGTAATGCCATAGATTCGGTTGGCAGTAGAACAGAAATTGTGGAGAATGGGCAGCGCCATACAAAAGCAGCACTGGAGGAAGAGCCAACTAATACACCTGCCCTATCTGATTCAAAATTTGAAACAGAAGAAGAGCAGGTTATTTCGGGAAAGTGTGGTAAAAGCGCTGTTTGGACTTACGATACGGGAAGTAAGCTGTTGTGGATTACAGGTACAGGTGTTGTGAATCAGAGAATCAAGAAATCGAAGGAATATGTGTCGCCCTATGGGCTGGAGCTGGAGTATCCGGTAAAAGAAATTCGGATTGAAGAGGGAATTACAGCATTGGATTGTTGTTCATTGTTTCAGAACATTATGAAGGAAGAGGAAGCAGAGGAAATCAAGATTTCTTTACCGGATTCGTTAGAAAGGATTGGTGCCAATACCTTTGAGATGTATAATGATACCCAATATATCCGCCGTATTCATTTGCCGTATAAGCTGCGTTATATAGAGGGAGGTGCTTTTTGGGGGATTGGACATGAGGCATATCCACATGCATATTCCTATCAAGAAGATGTAAAAAGAATTGCGAAAACGTATAAGAGGAAACTGAAAATTACGGTTGACAAAAGAAATCCATATTACATCGTCAAGAATGGTGTTCTTTTTACGAAGGATGTTAAAACGCTTGTATATTATCCTTCCGAGAAGGTAGATAAAGTTTACCGCATTCCTAAGTCTGTTACTAAAATCAAGGCACTTGCTTTTTCCAGGAATTCTTTTTTGCAGGAAATTATATTGCCGCATAATATTCAAGTGATTGGTGCGGGAGCTTTTTTTAATGATCATCGTCTTGTGAAAATTAATTTGGAACAGGCAAAAAAGCTGAAGAGAATTTGTGATGTTAACGGACAAAACGATAAAATAGATGTTGAGACGGGAGTGCCGGAAGGCTATGAAGTACCAGAGGATGATGAAAGGTATGACAATCCTGCAGAAAATAGGCGGGACTGGTATTCTCTGGGAACTTTTGCAGGAACAAAACTAAAAGGGATTCAATTTCCCGATCGGCTAAAATACGTTGCCTACAATACGTTTAAGAATTGTTTCTGTTTAAAAAAGATTTCTATTGGTGCTTCTTATGCAGGAGAGATTAATCCAGATCATGTTGGCGATATAAAGGGGTTTCTTCTGCCTGACAGGCCGGCAATGGAAATCCGGGTATCGGAGAGAAATAGGCATTATAAGGTAAGAAACCATATTCTTTACAGCAAAGACGGAAAGACGCTGTATAAGGCATTGAAAGCATATCGGGATTCTACGCTTGTGTTGGACAGGAGGGTTCAAAAGATTGCAAGACAAGCGTTTTCCGGAGCGGTTGCCCGGAAACTGCAAAAAGTGGTTGTTTTAGGCAATTTAAAACAAATATCCCGTGAAGCTTTTGCAGTCAGCCATATTGAAAGTTTCGAAGCACATGGCAATGTGGCTGAGATTGGTATTGATGCATTTTTTAGGTGTTATGATTTAGAAAAGTTTGTTTGTCATGGAAGGGTAAAACGTGTTGGCGCACAGGCATTTTATTATGCAGTGCATGTGAGGAAGATTTCCCTGGGGAAGGATACTCCGTCGATTGGAACATGGGCTTTTGAAGGGTGTGGTAAAAAGCCGCATATTAAGAAAAAAGGTGCATAACTACAAGAAAGAAATGATATACTTCATGTAAAATGTGGTATATTAAAAATATAAGTTTGCATGTTATAAAAAAATGCAGATATAGTTGACGCTATATCTGTATTTTTTGTGCAACGGCATGGACGCAATAAGTCTGCGAAGAGAATTGATAGTATGGAATTTATAGTTGCTGGCAAGGATATTTGCCAAGTGATGGTTTTGAAAGAGAGAAACCGAAAAATCAGGCCTTATGAGCAGTTTGTATATCGGAATTAAAGGTAAGGATATTATTGACAATAGCTCATGGCGGCAGTGTGGAAAATGAGTTAAAATATAAATGCTTGTTAAGATACATAGAGAAGTTGGTTTTACAAAATTTTTGTTAGTAAAAACATTTCAAAAATATAATAAAATATGTTGCGGAGGTGATGAAAAATAAAGGCAGGAAATGTTTTTATAATAGAAGTTAGAAATATTTATTGGATAAGTGAAAAAGGAGGTACAAAATGGCAGGTTATAAATATCCAGAAGTATCAATAGTCAAAAACGTATATAATGTTACAAGAATGTTTGAAGCAGACAATGCTGGCCAGTATGATAAAGCACAGGGGTATACCGTTTCAAATGGGAGTAATCTTGTGCATTTTATTACATCAATAGAAACAAATGATAATGTAGCAATAGCGCATGTTACGGGAAAACAATCTGATAATGGACATGTATCAGGCCGGATTGCAACAAATAGGCATTATGGACATGCCAATGACTGCACTTTTTATGATAATCACTTTTTTATTGCACAGGGTGGCGGAGGTAAAGAATTAACAAAAATTATTTGCCTTGATAAAACGTTAACAGATCAATCGATATATAATTATAAGCCGATGAATAACTCAGCAAATGGTGTTGCTGCATTGGGCTCTGTTTCTGGTATTGCCAGTATTGGACATGGTTATTTTGCCCTAAGCCAAGGTATGAAAGTATCAATTTGTGAGTTGCATAGGGATACTAAAGTTTTTAAAGAAATATCAAGATTTAGGTTTAGTAAAATAGGAGACCATCTAACAAGGGACGGTTATCGTCAGGTACCACAAGGAATCTACTGCACTGCTTCAAAGATTTATAAAGTTTTTTCGTATGAGACTGAAAACGGTAATGAAAAAATAAAAAGAAATGATATTGGTGTATTTAAGTTTAATAGCAGTACGCCTTCAATGATAGATAAGGCTACTTTTGAAACCAGTTATTCTTGTGATCGAACGGGCAAACAATTATTTGAAGTAGAATCTATTGGTTCGCCTGATGGTGGAAATACCATGTATATGTTGACAAATATTGAAGAGAAGGGGGGAAAACAGACAGATGTACTTTATCAGGTATCTTTTTCCTAAATTTGTATGAAATATGATTTCCTGGTAAGTAAAACTGTCGGATTGCAGGGTTGGATACTGATATGGTTTCCAGCTCTGTTTTTTGTATATCTCTAGATGATTCAAAATGATAAACATGTTTTGAGCTCGGGGATTTTGCTATCGTTCCGAACAGAACGTTGACACAAATATTGCATAATGGTATGATTCTTATGGTAAGGATATTTCATGCGGTGCATATGTCGGAAGAATTTAATTCTTTTCATGGAATGAATCAGTATACAGTAAAAGAAATCCGGATTGGGGAAGGGATTACGGCGCTGGATGCGGGTCCATTGTTTTATGATGTTTGTTTCGATGATCCGGAAGAGAAACGTGAACTTGAAGCAATTGACGGAATCAAACTCTCCCTGCCGGATTCTTTAGAAAAGATTGGTGCAGATACGTTTGATCCCCAAGGAGATTCTGGATATGATGATTGCGTTCATTATATCCGCCAGATTCATATTTCACGCAACGTGCGTTATATAGAGGGAGGAGCTTTCTGGGGCCTCGGAAGAGAAACAGATATGGATGTGCAGTATCGGCAGAAATTGGAGATTTCCGTTGACAGCAGGAATCCATATTACATGGTAAAAGACGGTGTGCTGTTTACCAAAGACCGTAAGACACTTGTGTATTATCCGGCAGAAAAGAAAAACAAGGTTTATCGTATCCCTAAGTCCGTGACCCATATTGAGGCACTTGCTTTTGCCAGGAATCCTTTTTTGAAAGAGGTTGTATTGCCAAAGGGATTGAAAGAGCTGGGAGCAGGAGCTTTTTATAATGCGGAGAAGCTTACAAAAATTAATCTGCATCAGGCGGGATAGTTAAAAAGGCTTCAAGATTTTGATGGTGTTAGGCATAAAATAAGCCGTTCTTCTTATGGAGCATCCATGGGTTGTTTCTTAGGGGATGCTGAAGAGGAGGATGGTTCGCCCAGTAATCCTGCAGAATATCAAGAAGATTTTTATCAAGCAGGGACGGCTTGTCCGAAGGACTGGTATTTTCTTGGAACCTTTGAGGGAACAAACCTGAAATCTATTCAATTTCCCAACGGTTTGAAATATGCTTCCTATGATACTTTTTCAAATTGTTCGCACCTGAAAGAAATATCACTTGGAAAATCATTTGCCGGGGAGATTAATCCGGATCGGCTTTGTGATAAAAAAGGGTTTACGATGTCTGGCCTGCCAGTTACAGAAATGAATATCCCGAAAGAAAATACGCATTATCAGGTAAGGAATCATATTCTCTATAGTAAGGATGGGAAAAAGGTACATCAGGTTTTGAAATCATATCGTGGCTCCAGACTGGTTTTCGGCAGGGAAGTTCGTAAGATTGCAAGGGGTGCATGTGCTAGGCTTGCCAGAAAAAAACCGATAGAC
>ULRH01033772.1_pt1 | contig 11844 bp, 12 predicted proteins | sample 1955271 | NCBI WGS metagenome assembly ULRH01 (sample SAMEA4835677, study PRJEB28245) | human gut metagenome | biome: gut microbiome; material: fecal sample | place: Denmark | collected 2008 | reverse complement strand
CTACCACTACGGCTACGGGAGCTACAGCGAAAAGGAAGATTGAGATACAAAGCATAAGGAATGAACTGGACATTCTGGAAACGGTCTAAACGCACCCTGGCCACGAGCGGCCTGCTCCGGGATCTCACCGACTGCCACTCCCACCTGCTGCCCGGCGTCGACGACGGCGTGCGCAGCCTGGACGAGTCGCTGCAGATCCTGGCCGAGATGGAGTCGGCCGGCATCCGGAAGGTGTGGCTGACGCCCCACGTCATGGAGGACATGCCCAACACCACCGAACGGCTCCGGGAACGGTTCGCCCGGCTGCAAGACGCCTATACGGGTCCGGTCCGGCTGGCCCTGGCAGCCGAATACATGCTGGACAACCTGTTCGCCGCCCGGCTGGAGGCTGACGACGTGCTCCCCCTGATCGAGGAGCGCACCTACCTGCTGGTCGAGACGTCCTGCTTCAATCCGCCCATGGGGTTCCACGCCCTGCTCGAGCGCATCCGCTCACGCGGCTACGTCCCCCTGTTGGCCCATCCCGAACGCTACCGTTACCTGAGCCTGGCCGACTGCCGGGCCTTGAAAGACAGCGGCACCGCCCTGCAAGTCAACCTGCCTTCGCTGGCAGGCGCTTACGGCCCCGAGGCACAAAAAAAGGCGGAGGCGCTGTTGAAGTCAGGTCTGGCCGACCTGACCGGCAACGACACCCACCGCCTCAGCGCTTTCCGCCAGGCCCTGCAGGCCCCGGTCCATTGGAAAAGTTAAAAAAGTGAGAGACGTTCGTTCACACGCCAAATACGGCCGCCGCGTCCAGGCACGGACAAGCCTTGGGCAGCGTCCCCGGCAGGTCGCGGTGCCCGCAGATACGGGCCTGCGGAAAGAGGCGCTTCAGCTTGCCGAAGAGCGCCCTCAGCTGCTCTGTTTGCTGCGGCGTACGCGTGTCCGCCGGCCGGCCTTCCCCGTCCAGCCCGCCTTCGTAGCAGATGCCGATGGAGCAGCGGTTGTAGGGACGGCAGTGAGCCCCCACCTCGAGCAGGCCACGAAACTGGGTCAGCGTCCCGTCGCGCCGCACGTAGAAGTGATAGCCCCCGGTGCGGAAGCCGCGCCGGCGATGGTCTTTCACCAGCTGTTCGGCGGTGTAGTCCCGGTCGGCCCGGGTAGCCGAACAGTGCAGAATCAAGTAGCGGACCGACTCGGCCGAAGCCATCAGCGGTCCGTCCTCGATACGAGCCAGGAGGCCGTACTCATTGCGCACGTCCTCCCCGCCTACTGTCATCGGATAATGTTCTACGATCATCGTCCTCCGCGTTTTAAAGGTTGCTGCAGCTGCTGATGCCCAGGGCTGTCAGGGCCGCAATGGCTGCCTGGATGATGGCATGTACGATGGATTGCCAGGTGATTTTCTTGTTCGTTGTTTCCATAAGCAAAAGATTTTAATTTTAGTTTTTACAAATTATCAATTCTTACAGCGGGCTTCCGCCTTCCTCTTCACCTCCGCCGGTTCCGTCAGGATCGGTGGTCTCTTCACCTTCTTCCACTTCGCCGGGATCGGTAGAAGTGACTTGCTTGATGACGTTTCCGTCTTTGTCGTAGCAGGTGATGTTGATGGACGTATTTTTCAGCTCGTCCTTGATGTCGGTGTTGGGCGTGAAGATCACCTTTCGGGTCTTGATCAGGCTGGTACTGACGTCTTCGACGTTTTCCACCGCCGTGGCCTGCACCCCGAAACGCATGGTACCCAGCCCCGGCACCGCGACCGAATGACCTTCCGTGGCCCAGGCGCGGATCACGTCGCCGATGGCTTCCCAGGCCGCGTTGATACTGCCCCGTGAGATGCCCGAGCGGATAGCCGCTTCGCTCACTACCTTGTCTTCCTTGAGCGTACTGTAGATTTCGGCCGACATGACGAACCGATACTGCCCCTTCGAGGGGCCCACCGCCAGTTTGGTCTGGCGGGCTTTGACTTTGATTGCCATACTAAACGAATGATTAAGGGTTAACGTTGATTGGTTGATTTACCCTGCAAAGATATGTTCCGCCGGAACGGTCCTTATGGGTTCCGATGGGTTCCGCCGGTTTACGGTTCGCCCAGATGGGCCACGATGAGCGCCACCTGGCGCACGGTCAGCCACTTCTGCGACCGGCTGTAACCGGCCGCTTCCAGCTCGGCCATCAAGGGCCTGCAGCCATGCACCCAGCGCATCAGCCGGTTGGTGGCTACCGCCTGCGACGATTCGGGAAAATACAGTCCCGCCAGGCGGCTTTTGGAGAGGGAGATGATTCGAAACACGATGATAATTGAGAATTGAAAATTGAGAATGAGGGTAACAGGTTATTCCCTGTTTTTTCCCTGACTGGAAAAAAACTTTTTCCTGACTGGAGAAAATAAACTTGCCAACTTGCAAACTTGCGGGCCTCTTCACCCACGCCCACGGGTACGCACGTGCGAGCAGAAAGCATACGCCCCTCGCCCCGTCTTCTGCAACAGTCCGCGGTCGGTGAACCGCTTCAGCAGCGAATCCAGCGTATTGGGCGAAATCTCCCGCCGCACGGCTTCCTCGAGCGCTTCCTGGCGGGTGAACTCCCGGGGCAGGTAGTCGAACAGGATTTCGGGCCCTGCCGACGGAGCCGGACGCACATCGGCCGCAGGCAAAAACGACAAGACATGACACGCATGACGATACAACGGATCGGCCAGCGCCAGCACGGCCTCGAAGTCGGCCGCGCCGACAGTCAGCAGCAGCCGGGACACCACCCCATCGGCCACGTTCTCGCGGGGCACGTCGTCGCAGGGCCTCAGGCCCGGACAACCCAGCAGGCGTCGCGTCAGGTCGCCGGCCCCCAGGGCGGACAGATCTTCCGCCTCCTCCCCCGCGGAGAGCAGCGGATCCAGGGCCCGCAGCAGCGCCACGAGGCTCATCAGGCGACAAAGGTTGATGGCAATACGTGCCACGGAGCTTTTCATCGTGTCGCCGTGGGCCATACCCGCCTGGCTGAAGAGCCGTGCCAGCCGCTCGTTGAAGCGCCGGCGCTGCGCCTCGTCCAGCTCGAAACAGATGCTGCCCACCGCGCCGCGCACCGCCCGGAGCACCCGTTCCCACTGCCGGCCCCAGTCGGCAAAACGCCGGTCGTAGTCGGTGTCGTCGGTGTCGAACTGATCCACCCATTCGCAGATGGGCGGCATGTTGTAGAACACCTGTCGGGAGAACAGTCCGTTCTCCGCCGAGGGAATGAGCGGCTGCACCTGGGCGGGTGTCCCGCTGAGCAGCACGCTGAGCAGCGACATCCGGCACTCGCGGTACTCGTGATTGGTACGCCGGTTGAAGGCCAGCCGTTCGTGGTCGAAACAGTTGCGCAGCGTGTCGCTCCAGTGTCCGTAGTCGGCACCGATAGACGAGCTGACCGTGTCGGCCTCCGCCTCGCAGATCAGCCCCACCCCCTCGGCATCGATCAGGTTTTCGACAACGCCCGTTCCCGAGTTGTTGCCCGGAATGATGAACAGCTTCAGGGCCGGTTTCTGCGGTTCGTCCGTCTTGCCCTTCTCCTTGCCCAGGCATTCCCATTGCGCATGTTCGCGCCGGTAGGCCTCCATCGCCTGCCGGTAGGCGGCCAGGCAGGTGTCGTGCACGGGTTCGGCCAGCCTTCTGGTCCAGGCCACCACGCCTTTTCCCGAGGCCGGCGGCGCAATGACAAAGGTCTGCAGGCACGGATATTTCAGTTTCCGTCCGTAGGGAATGCAGAGCAGCTTGTTGACGGTCGCCCCGATCACGGTGAGTCCTCCCAGCAGCAAGACGTCGCGCTGGGCCGCCGTGTCGCCACAGTCCACCATCTGCCGGAGGAAGGCCGGCCACTCATAGTCGGGGAAGCAGGGCAGGCTGTCCGCCTCCCCCGTTGTCGCCGTCTCCGCCCCGCTGCCTTCTGCGCACGCGCGTGGGTGTGTGCGAGGCGCCTCGGAAGCTTGCAAGTTTGCAAGTTTCGGGTCCGGCTTCACGCCGGCCAGCTCGGCCAGGTGCCAAACTGTTCCCAGCGAATTCTGCCGTCGCCCGTCCTTCAGCGCCCGGTCGTAGAGGCGGTCCGCCTCCGTCGGCCGGTACTTGTCGGACAGCCGGCACAGCCGGTGAAAATAGCTCCGGCCCTCCTGGCCGCAACTGTTGGCCACGGCAAAAGCCAGCGGCATATACTCCTGGTAGGTGGGTGCGATGTTCGCTCCCGCTTTTTCCACAGCGTCTACCAGCCGCTGCAATGATTCGATGGAATCCATGGTTAATTGAGAATTGAGAATTGAAAATTAAGAATTGAGAATTAATAATTAGGGGCTATCCTTGCTGCCCTTCCGGCTGGCGGATCCGGGCATCCGCATCATGGGCCAGCAGACATGCCCGGCACAGGTCCTTGTTCGCCTGGTCCGGCTGGAGCCCATACGTCAGCTCCAGGTAGTCCCAGGCAGCACGCATGGCCCGTCCGAACGCTTCGGCGAGGACATCGTCCGAAGCCAGCCGATACGACAGAAAGAGCTTTACCCCGGTACCACTGGGACTGACGAACGCCAGATCGGGCCGCAGCAGCGGGTCATCCGCCAGCCGGTCGCGCCACGCGGCAGCTTCGGCAGACGAAGCCAGGTGGTCGATGTCCACCACAAACAGCCCCGAAGGAACGAGCACACACGATTCCTTACAATACGAGAAGACGCCCGCCGGGGTCACGTAAGGCAGCAACGCCACCTTCCGTCGCCGGTATTCCGTCCGGTCGCCGGCCACGGAGCGAACCTCGGCCGTCAGTTTTTGTAAGTGGGCATCGCCCGTGATATAAGCATGCAGGCTACGCACGCTACAGACTCCCGCAGGCACCTTGTTGTGGATGGGAGCCTTGAAAAAAGAAAAGACAGTGTCAATCATACGAACAAACGATTAAAGGTTAACGGTTGATGATTAATTTGACGTAAAGTTACAGTAAAATATCTTTCCATCCAAGCATTCCGACGGGCATTGAAAAACGGTTGAATGCCGGTGGAATAACGATTGAAAAACAACCAGACACAGCGCCCTATGCATACAGTAGAAACCTTCCAAAGCGAAAGTGAAGACGGCAAGACCGTCCACAACACCTTCAACGTCTACGGCGGCAGCGTCATCTTTGCCGCCACCGCTCCGCACGTCACCCAGCACATCTACGGCAACCACATCAGCACCCTCCCCACCGTCACTCCGGAGGAAGCCGAAGAAGTGTCCAGGCTGACAAAAGAAGAGTTGAAGCTCTTCCGTTACATCCCCAACGTCGCCTCCCTGCACGAGTTCATCGCGCAGATCGAGCTGTGCGACTCGGCCCACGACGTCGCCCTGCTGGCCTGGCGTCGGCTGGACAACGTCTTCATCACCCGGGAGAACATCGTGACAGCCGAGTTCATCGAGAGCCTGCATCCCTTCATCAGGCAGATCAAGACAGGCACGTCGACGGACAACCTGCGCTGCCATATCAATAAGTTTATGGTGGAGAAGAAGGCGTGAAAACCTCTCTTCCCTGCCAACGAGAAAAATGGAAAGAGACACACACGGATTTATATTCTTAGATCTGTGAAACTCTGTGTACTCCGTAGTGAAATTTTAAATTCTCAAAATGTCTCAAGAATCACGTGTAAAAAAATCATTGCTCAACGCCCGTGTCAACCTGATTTTCTATTTCCTGACACTGGCCCTGAGTTTCTTCTCCCGCAAAATCTTCCTGGACTGTCTGGGAGCCGACTTTGTGGGTCTGACGGGAACCCTGCAAAACCTGTTGGGTTTCCTCAATCTGGCGGAGCTGGGTATCGGCAGTGCCATCGGATACGTACTCTACAAACCCCTGTTCGACCACGATGAAGCAAAGATCAACGAAATCATCTCCGTCTTCGGTTACCTGTACCGCTGGATCGGACGTATCATCCTCGGAGCAGGCTGTATCTTGGCCTGTTTCCTGCCACTCATCTTCCCCGACACCCAGTTCGAGTTAGGCATCATCTTCTTTGCCTACTTCGCCTTCTTAGCATCGTCGCTCATCGGCTACTTTGCCAACTACAAGCAAACTCTCTTAGGTGCCGACCAGAAGAACTACGTGGTTACCGCCTACTTCCAGACAGCTACCATTGTCAAGACCCTTATCCAGATGGCGAGTGCCTACTACACTGGTAGTTACTACCTATGGGTAGTTATTGAGTTAGCATTTGGCATTATCTACTCGTTCATTCTTAATTGGAAGATCAATCAGGTTTATCCGTGGCTAAAGAGTGAGGTAAAACAGGGGAAGCTGTTGTTTAAGAAGTATCCGGAGGTGATGAGATATACGAAACAGCTGTTTGTACAAAAAATCAGTTACACCGTACAATACCAAACCACCCCATTCTTAATTTATGCTTTTGTCAATTTGAAAATAGTTGCATTTTATGGAAATTACACAATCATAACAGATAAAATATCACAGTTAATCAATACCTTTTTAGAAAGTACAGGTGCAAGTATCGGAAATCTGATAGCAGAAGGGAATCGTGATAAAATTCTGAATGTATTTTGGGAATTAATCAGCATCAGATATTTAATCGGAGGAACCATCTCTTTTGCAATTTATAATTTGATAAATCCATTCATTATATTATGGTTGGGTGAGCAATACTTACTTCCAAACATAGTATTAATACTTATTGTATTGAATATCTTTATCAGTTATACCCGAGGAGGTGTTATGCAGTTTTTATTTGGATTTGGCCTTTTCAGTGATGTTTGGGCTCCTATAGCTGAAATTATTATCAATTTATCAATTGCAATAATAGGTGGTAGTTTATGGGGGCTAAAAGGAGTTTTACTAGGAGGAATAATCAGCCAACTTTTAATAGTTGGAATTTGGAAACCATACTTTCTATTTTCAAGAGGCTTTAGAATTAACGTTTGGCGATATTGGATTAATATAGCTAAATACATTGTAGCAATTATCATATCATGGAATATACTACAATTTTGTATAATCGACAGCATTGTTATTTCACCAACTCAATCTTATGTATCATGGATTTTATATGCACTAATTGTTACTCCTTTGTTTTTCATACTATGCTTTGTATTAATGTATAGTTCAACTAAGGGAATGCGGAATTTTACTTGTAGAATATTGAAAATAAAAAATAAAATATGAAAAAAATAATAGGGAATTTATTACGCAAGATTTTACCTTTTAAAATATATAAACTAGTTGCAAATGGTTTCATTATTGTACCTCGTTATTATAATACAATCATACAAGACACTGAAAAATACATGGATATGTCTTTGCAAAACGACGACACAAAGGATATTATGCTAATGCGTAAATATGGTCATATAATTGATAAAGGACTACATCGAAAAGATGCCGAACCAGGACATAGCAAAAACATTTATTATTTACTCAAACAAACAATAGACAAACTATCTCAAAACTCTATAAAAAAAGACCCAACCTATTTGTGGGCAAAAGATAAACTTTGCTTATATGAGCAATTACAAAAAAATCCCGAAGCTTTTACGCCATTACATGGAGAACCTTTAATCCCTATAATAGATTATAATACTCTCTTCTCTCTAATTAAACAACGACGTTCAAATAGAGATTTTGAAAAGAAAATTGTCACTGAAGAGACAATCGTAAAATTGAAGACAGTAGTAAATTGGGCTGCAAGTAGTTGTAATAAACAGCCTATTAAGTTATTTGTCACCAATAATCCTCAAACGGCCCAAGAATGTTTAAAACAATGCAAAGGTGGTACAGGATTTGGAGATTTTATACCATCATTTTGGGTTTTTACAGCAAATTGCCGTGGCTATGTATGGCCATCAGAAGCAAATTTGCCCTTCATAGATACAAGTTTAGGTGCCCAAAACGTTTTTCTGGCAGCCACAACATTGGGATTATCAGGTACAATCCTATCATGGGCACAAAAAGATGAAGACGAAGAGAAAAGATTACGAAATATTTTAAAAATTCCTTCCGATTATCAGATTATTTTCTGTTCCGTATTGGGATATGCAAAAACTACATTTTCAACTCCTAATAGAAAAAACGTAAACTAATGAATATATTGTTAATCAATCAGTATGCAGGGAATAAGGGAGACCGTGCAGTTTTATATGCGATGTGTGTAATGCTTATTCGTAGATATCCCGATTGTCAGATTATTGTATCGACCTCTTCGCCTGAGTTATGGGAAGGTTATTCTTATTATGAAGATCATCATATAAAATTTATACCTTCTGCATGGAATTATAGTAACATTACTCAGCCATCAATATACTGGAGATTTCTTAATAAATTCAAGAAATATACTTTTACTATTCTGCGCGAAAGTGCATTGAAAGGATTTAAATTATACCGTTTTTTAGCAAATCCATCATTTTATAATGCAGCAAAATGGGCAGATGGTATTATAAGTGTTGGAGGGCACCATTTCACAACAATACTATCCAGAGATCTTGTTTCAAGTATCAATTTTGACGCAGCAGTTGCTGTTAATATAAATAACCTAATTTGCTTTTCACAATCATTTGGCCCTTTTGAATTCCATAATAATAGGAACCAAGTATTCACTAAAAGTATATTAAACAAATGCCTTCTTCTGAGTCCAAGAGAAAATTCATCAGTAAAAGAGCTAGAAAAATTACAACTTAAAGATCCTGAAATACATCAAACTTATGAGAGTGTAATTTCTCTTAATAAGCTATTCACCACTTACACACCAATAGAAAACCGTCCAAAGAAAATAGGAATCGCCATCTATTGTACTCAATATCGAAATTCTGCTGATATGCAGCAGTATATTGAGACATTCTCAGAATTTTCAAATTTTATTATAAAATACGGTTATAAAGTAGTTTTTTTCCCAATGGAACTCAAAGGGTCTGCTCCAGATGACCGTCCAGTCATACATAAAATTATAAATAAAATTACCCAAAAGGAAGAAGTAGAATTGATTGATGAAGATTTAACGACTTTAGAACATTTAAATCAAGTAGCTAAATGCCGACTGTTTGTTGGACATAAAACCCATTCAACAATTTTTGCATTGACAACAGGAACTCCCCTAATCGGAATTGCATACCATCCTAAAACTATTGAATTTATGAAATTATATGATTTAGAGAAATATGCAATAGATGACAAAAAGCTTTCAACCCAAATACTCATAGATAAATTTTTAGAGTTAGAAAATAAATTATCTCAGATAGGATTGCATTGCAATAATCTTTCCCAAGATTATGCTTCAAAAATAGAACAAGATTTTGTCTATGCCATAAGTTTACTAAAAAAAAATATTTAGGATGAAAAAAGTGATGTTAGTTTTCGGCACTCGCCCGGAAGCAATCAAAATGTGCCCATTAGTCAAGGAATTTCAAAAGCACCCAATAGAATTTAAAACAATAGTATGTGTTACAGGGCAACACAGGGAAATGTTAGATCAGGTTCTTCAGATTTTTGAAATACAACCAGATTATGATTTAAACATCATGAAACAAGGTCAAGACCTCTATGATGTAACGGCTCGTGTATTAGTGGGGATGCGTGATGTTCTAAAAGAAGCACAACCGGATATAGTTTTGGTTCATGGTGATACAACAACTTCTATGGCGGCAGCACTGGCAGCTTTTTACCAGCAAGTACCTGTAGGACATGTAGAAGCTGGATTACGTACCCATAATATATACAGTCCTTGGCCCGAAGAAATGAATCGGCAGATTACAGGCCGCATAGCAACTTATCATTTTTCACCGACTCCACTTAGCAAACAAAATCTATTAACAGAAGGAGTAAAAGAAAACATGATAACTGTTACAGGGAATACTGTCATTGATGCTCTATACATGGTAGTTGACCAAATAAAAACCAATAAACAATTAGATATTGAGTTAGCAAACCTATTAAAAAAATCCGGTTATGACACCACCCGTCTTTCTACAGGAAAAAAAATGGTACTAATAACCGGCCATCGACGAGAGAATTTCGGAGAAGGTTTTATTTCCATGTGTACAGCAATTAAAGATCTGACACAAAAATATCCTGATGTCGATTTTGTTTATCCGATGCATTTGAATCCGAATGTTCGCAAGCCAATCCATGAAGTCTTTGGAGAAAATCTGACCAATCTTGGAAACATGTTTTTCATAGAGCCATTGCAATACCTGGAATTTGTTTATCTGATGGAGAAATCAACCATCGTCTTAACAGATAGTGGTGGCATTCAAGAAGAAGCTCCGGGATTAGGAAAACCCGTATTGGTAATGCGTGATACCACAGAGCGTCCTGAAGCGTTATCTGCTGGAACAGTGAAGTTAGTAGGAACTGACTATAATAAGATAGTCAATGAAGTCTCACTGCTCCTTGACAATAAAGAACAATATGAAAAAATGAGTAAAGCTGTTAACCCTTATGGAGACGGGAAAGCTTGCGAAAGAATTATAAAATATCTTATCTAAACATACCGCCCAATGAGACTTTTAATGATTGCAGCAGGTTATCTTCCTTATTTGTTTTCGGAGAACCTTTGTAATGCCAAATTAGTTTATGCCTTGAAGGAAGCCGGTATAACCGTAGATGTTATTTCTAAAACAGATGAAGGACCTGTTTATGATGATCAGTGGCATGAGCCATGGTCTGAATTGAAACCCAATACCCACCTTATACAATATGCTGTAGGAAATAAAATTCAACGACTCTGTGATGTGATATATTCAGGCGTTATGATGGATTACAACTTTTCTCCTGGAATCCGCTGGATAAGAAGAGCATACAAACAGGCTTTACAACTAATGCAACAACATAAATATGATGCAGTATTGACACGTTCGCCAAGCGATTTACCTCATCTTGTTGGCTATAAACTTAAAAAGAAAACAGGAATTAAGTGGATTGCTAATTGGAATGATCCTGCTGACGCAATATGGCCAGTGCCATATACACACCAATATTCGCCTTCACTACAAAGAAGGAAGGAAAAATATGCATCTAAAATGTTACAGAATGCAGATTATATAACTTTTCCATCTAAAAGCCTTAAAGACCATTTCATTTCTTATTTCCCTTTTTTGAGCAAAAAACAGGTAGAAATAATTCCACATATAGGATTAGTAGAATCTACATTCAAAAAAGTAAAGAAAGATAGAAGTGATAACAAGTTATTAATGTGCCACTCTGGCAATTTATCCAAAGAGCGAAATCCGGAATTAATGTTTGCTGCATTAAAAAACATCTCAGATCAAGGTTTTACGCAATTTGAATTTCATATTATGGGACATATTAATGACTATACCCAACAGTTAATAAAACAATATCATTTGGAAAAATATGTCAAGTCCATAGGTAGTTATCCATATTTATCTGCACTCGAAAAAATACAAGAATATGATATATTAGTTCTTTTAGAAGCACAAATGAGTAAAGGAATATTTTTTGCCAGTAAGTTCACAGATTATGCTCAAACGGGGTTACCTATTCTTGCTATTTCTCCTACAAATGGATTTGCCAACGATATGATATCAACCTATCGCAGTGGGATATTGGCAGATAATTCTAATATACAGACTATTCAAGATGCCATTGAACAAGTAATTCAACTTTGGAAAAATAATCGCCTTGATATCCTCTCCTCGTACGATATGTATCAGATGTTTGCACCAGCAAAGGTCGTTTCTCAATATATAAAAATGGCATCTGAAGAATAATTATCGAATTGACATAGCCTTAATCTCCATAGTCGCTATTGCATATTATAGATTGAATTCTATATTTTTTCTAAACTCATTAAGAAATTAAAATCAATATAAATGTAAGCAGTCAAAAAATGGCTATTGATTGAAATGGGTACCT
>ULRH01058817.1_pt1 | contig 11851 bp, 13 predicted proteins | sample 1955271 | NCBI WGS metagenome assembly ULRH01 (sample SAMEA4835677, study PRJEB28245) | human gut metagenome | biome: gut microbiome; material: fecal sample | place: Denmark | collected 2008 | reverse complement strand
TACGGCAGGTGGTGCTGCCCAATGTCTTTTTCCCGTTATTGAACGTACAGGTTTTCAAGAAGGCGATAAAGCCCTTGCAGAAATCTTTGTCCACCTCTTTCAATGCAAGATTGGGTTTCCCTATATATAATAGGTATTGTTCCACCCTTGCCTGTGCGTTCCTTTTCGACCTCATGCTTGCAGGAGTAAGACCGTTTTCATCCTTCGTGTATTTCTCCACCAAAGCGGAAAGCGTCATCCGCCCCTTTTTGGTGGATCCTACAGATGTGCATGGCACTCGCCGCCCTGTTCGCCATCATCATGGCGGCAGGCATGGCGTACAAGATGATGGTGAAGAAAGAGCCTATAGACGTGATGAAGCTGTTCAAGCCGCTGGCTGTGGCGGTCATCATGTCGTGGTGGTACCCTCCTGCCGACACGGGCATCACGAACAGCGGAAGCAGCTGGTGCGTGCTGGACTTCCTGTCCTACATCCCCAACGCCATCGGCTCGTACACGCACGACCTCTACCAGGCAGAAGCCATGCAGATAACGGACAAGTTCGAGGAGGTGCAGCAGCTCATCTATGTGCGTGACACCATGTATACCAGCCTGCAGGCACAGGCCGACATCGCCCGTTCGGGCACGATGGACCCTGCGCTGGTGGAATCGACGATGGAACAGACCGGCGTGGACGAGGTGACTGAAATGGAGAAGGACGCCAGCCGGTTGTGGTTCACATCCCTGGTGAGCGGTGCCACCGTCTGCATTGATAAAATCGTGATGGTCATCGCCTTGATTGTGTACCGTATCGGCTGGTGGAGCACCATCTACTGCCAGCAGATACTGTTGGGAATGCTGACGATATTCGGGCCTATCCAATGGGCTTTCTCGCTGTTGCCCAAATGGGAAGGTGCCTGGGCGAAGTGGATTACCAGATACCTGACGGTACATTTCTACGGAGCGATGCTATACTTCGTAGGTTTTTACGTGCTGCTCCTGTTCGACATCGTGCTGTACATTCAGGTGGAGAACCTGACGGCGATAACGGTGAGCGAGCAGACGATGGCGGCCTACCTGCAGAACTCGTTCTTCTCGGCGGGCTACCTGATGGCGGCCAGCATCGTGGCACTGAAGTGCCTGAACCTTGTGCCCGACCTGGCGGCATGGATGATACCGGAGGGTGACACGGCGTTCAGTACGAGAAATTTCGGCGAGGGAGTGGCACAGCAGGTGAAGATGTCGGCGACCGGTGCCATGCACTCGATAATGAGATAAAGAACCTTATAAACATATTCAAATGAAGATAGAAAAGAAAATTGAAAAATGGTGCAAGGACACCCGCTTTATGAGTTTCGCCAACCGGCGGATGAGCCTTGAGTTCAACCGAAGGTTGGAAAGTGCCAGCCTTGACCCGGTCTTTGAAGAACTGGACGGAGCGTTTGAATACGATGACCGTTACATTGTTCCCCTGGTGGAATACCTGACCTGCCGCCTGCATATTGCCCAGCTCCGGAAAGACGAAGAGGGCATCTGGCAGGTCTGGTTCCATGTGGCCATGGAAGGGTATTACGTGCAGGCTTTCCAAGAAGAGTTCACGTCCTTGCTGGCGGAACTGAAGACGGCCCTGATGCCGATTTTGTATAAAGAATATGATTCTGATAAAAAAAAGAAGTAGCCTATGGTACATTTAGAGTTATTTTCCGGTATTGGAGGATTCAGCAAAGGATTGGAAACTGCAGGGTTCATTTTCGACTCCGTATATTATTCAGAAACAGACAAACATGCATTAGCTAATTTCAAATACAATTATCCTTATGCGAAACATATTGGTTCCGTCACAGAAATTTCAAATATGGACATTGAACGTCCAGACATCATCACTTTCGGAAGTCCTTGCCAAAATTTCAGTCCTGTCGGAGACGGGAAAGGGCTTTCAGGAAAAGAAAGCCACCTTGTCAGCTACGCCATTGAAGCTGTCAGACGGTTCAGACCTGACATTTTTATCTGGGAGAATGTTAAAGGAATCCTCTTCGCAAAACATCGCGCAGACTTTTGGATCATTGTCAAAGCCTTTGCCGACATTGGGATTTATAGACTCGAATGGCAACTGTGTAATTCGGCATGGTTTCTACCTCAAAACAGGGAACGTGTTTTCCTTGTCGGACGTCTTGCAGAAAAATGTACCGGCGACTTATTTCCTTTCTGCCCGGAAGGCTATATGCATAACGAAAGCAGGGATAGCGCATATTATTCCCGTCCCATTTTCGGTACAGTAATGAGAGGATATTACAAACAGCCAAATACCAGTAATTATCTTGTCTGTTTGAAACAATATGAAAAATTTAAAGGGAAACCTATCGGCAATCAATTAAACCGAATCCGTATGCTTACGGAAATAGAGTGTGAAAGATTGCAAGGCTTTCCCGATGATTACACCCAATATGGCATCTACGGCGATGAAAAAAAAGAAATCCGTAAATGTCATCGTTATGCCTTGTTGGGTAATGCTGTCAGCGTGCCGGTTGTAGCAGCGATTGCAAAAAAAATTAAAGCAACCACCCTAATTTAAGCCTATGGTCATAAAGAATCTGGAAAACAAGATCAAGCTGGTCGGCATCATCTGTGTGTCGGTCATCATCGGGTGCGTCACCATCAGCCTGTCGAGCATCTGGACGGCACGGGGCATGGTGGCCGACGCTCAAAAGAAAATCTATGTGCTGGACGGGAACGTACCGGTACTGGTGCAGCGCACCTCTATGGAGGAGACACTGGAAGTGGAAGCCAAAGCTCATGTAGAAGCCTTTCATCACTACTTTTTCACCCTTGCCCCGGATGACAAATACATCCAGTACACCATGGAGAAAGCCATGTACCTGGTGGACGAGACGGGGCTTGCGCAGTACAACACGCTGAAGGAAAAGGGATTCTACAACAACATCATGGGAACGAGCGCGGTGTTCAGCATTTTCTGCGACAGCATCAAGTTCGACAAGGAAAAGATGGAGTTTACCTATTACGGCAGGCAGCGTATCGAACGGCGCACCTCTATCCTGATGCGTGAGCTGGTCACCGCAGGGCAACTGAAACGGGTGCCGAGGACGGAGAACAACCCGCACGGGCTGCTGATAGTGAACTGGCGTACCTTGCTGAACAAGGACATCGAGCAGAAGACGAAGAACAACTATTAAATGAAGAATGAAGAGTTAAGAATGAAGAATTTAAACACTGAAATAATCAAGCTATGGGATGGAAGAAACTGATTTTCGGGGAGAAGATGCCGGACAAGGATGACCCGAAGTATACTAAAAGGTACAGGAAGGAAGTGGAAGCCGGACGGAAGGCAGCCCGGTTCCTGCGTCTGGACAAGGCGGCCGGATGTGCGCAACGGTTTGCCTGTTCGCATCCGAAATGGTTCCTCGGCATCGTGTTCGGCATTGTGCTGGGATGCCTTGCGCTGAATGTGTGCCGGATGGTATCGGTATGCCATACTACGGACTGCCAAAACCGTGAAACCGCCACGGAACGGCAGGAAATACTTTTGAAACAAAAAAGACCTACGCATGATGATAACGGACAGGATTAATTTCAGACAACCGAAGTACGTGCTTCCTGCCATCCTTTACCCGTTGCTGTTGGTAACCGGGTATCTGGTGATGGACATCTTCGACACGGAAACGGCGGAAGCCCCCTCCAAGCTGCAGACCACCGAGTTCCTGAACCCGGAGCTGCCCGAGGCACAGATGCGCGATGACGGCATCGGGGGCAAATACGAGAGCATGGTGAAATCCTACGGACGGATACAGGATTATTCCGCCGTGGAAAACATTGAACGCAATGACAATGGCACAGACAAGGAAGAATATGAATCGAAATACATAGAAGAAGACCTCGCCCTGCTCGATTCGGAAGCAGCCGAACGGTCGGAAGAACTGGAACGGCTACGTGAGATGCAGGAACGCCTGCGCAAAAGCGCCGAAAAAGGCGAGGCGATGCTGGCGGATTCCGGCGATATCCGACCGCTGAGTGAGGAGGAACGCATCGCCCGGAGCGAAAAACGGCGCAAGGAGGCGTTGGCCGAACTGGACAAGGCATTGGCAGAAGCCAGGGCGCAGGGACAAAAGGGTCTACAAGATGCGGACAGTACGAAAACGGACAGCCTTGCTTCCGCCGGAAATCTCTCCATAGGCGGCAAGGTGGAAATCAACGAAAACGCCGTGAATGAACCGGCTGAGAATGCCGGGGCGGAACAGGTGGTGAAAAAGGTGAAGACCTCCTCTGACTACTTCAATACCCTGGCAGAGAACGAGCCGGAGCCACGCCTGATAAAGGCCATCATCGACGAGGACATCAAGGCGGTGGAAGGCTCGCGGGTGCGCCTGCGGCTGCTGGACGACATCGAGATAGACGGGAAAGTGGTGGAGAAAGGGGCTTACCTGTACGCCGTCATGAGCGGTTTCGGCAGCCAGCGGGTGAAGGGCAGCATCAAGAGCCTGCTGGTGGAAGACGAGCTGATAAAGGTGAACCTTTCCCTTTATGATACGGACGGACTGGAGGGACTGTACGTACCAAGCAGTTCGTTCCGTGAAACCACGCAGGACGTGGCGTCGAACGCCCTCGGCAGCACGATGAGCATCAACAGCGGCTCTACAGGGAACGCCTTCACCCAATGGGGAATGCAGGCCATACAGAACGCTTACCAACGCACAAGCAACGCCCTTGCGAAAGCCGTGCGCAAAAACAAGGCGAAGCTGAAATACGGCACGTTCGTCTATCTGGTGAACGGCAGGGAAAAAAGGAACTGAAACAAAGGAAATCATGATTGAAACAGACAACATATATTGTGAGGATTGCCTGAAAGGCATGAAGCGCATGGCAGGCCACAGTGTCGATGCCATTATTGCCGATTTGCCATACGGGGTATTGAACAGGAAGAACCGGGATGCACAATGGGACCGGAAAATCCCGCTTGCCCCATTATGGAACGAATACAGGAGGATAGCCAAACCGGACGCTCCCATCATCCTGTTCGGACAAGGGATGTTTACCGCCGAACTTGTACTGTCGCAACCCGGATTGTGGAAATACAACCTGATATGGCACAAGGACAGGACAAGCGGACATCTGAACGCCAACCGGATGCCTTTACGCCAACACGAAGACATTATCGTGTTCTACGACAAATTGCCGGTATATCATCCTCAAATGACTCCAAGCCTGCCGGAGCAGCGGAATCACGGGCGCAAGACCACACGTGTCTGCACCAACCGATGTTATGGGAACATGGTTATCACCCCCGTGCGCATCATGGACTGCAAATACCCCACATCTGTAATCTATGTGCCCAAAGAGCATAAGTCCGGGCATTTTTTCCATCCGACCCAGAAGCCGGTTGCCCTTATTGAATACCTGATAAAGACCTATACGGATGAAGGCGACGTGGTGTTGGACAACTGCATAGGCTCAGGCACCACGGCCGTTGCTGCCATCCGGACTAACCGGCATTATGTGGGATTTGAAATAAATCCGGACTACTGCGGCATTGCGGACAGACGCATAGCTGAGGAAAGGCAGAATATGACCAGTCATAAATAAACAAAATGAATTGAATATGGTAAGAATTAAAACTACAATCGTAAGCCTTCTTTTTACAATCGCCCTGTTCCCATGGTCGGATATGCAGGCGCAACGGACCTATAATGAAATGGAGCAACTGACGGTGAACGAGCAGGTGACCACCGTCATCACCGCCACCGAACCCATACGTTTCGTGGACATCTCCACGGACAGGATAGCGGGCGACCAACCCATCAACAACACCATCCGCCTGAAGCCCAAGGACGCGGGACACGGGGACGGCGAAGTGCTGGCCATTGTCACCATCGTGACGGAACGCTACCGCACGCAATACGCACTGATTTACACCACCCGGATGCAGGAGGCCGTGACGGACAAGGAGATTCAGCCGGCAGAAATGACGGCATACCACAACCCGGCCGTGTCACTTTCCACCGAGGACATGTACCGCTTCGCCCGGCAGGTATGGCTGGCGCCTGCCCGCTACCGAAACGTGAGCCGCAGGCAGCACAGGATGACCATGCGCCTGAACAACATCTATGCCGTGGGTGATTACTTCTTCATTGACTTCTCCATTGAGAACCGGACGGACATCCGTTTCGACATCGACGAGATCCGTGTCAAACTGGCGGACAAGAAAGTGTCGAAAGCCACCAACGCGCAGGTTGTCGAACTGAAGCCTGAAATGGAACTGGAACGGAGGCGGTCTTTCCTGCACGGCTACCGCAACGTGCTGGTCGTGAAAAAAATGACTTTCCCGAACGACAAGGTGCTGACCATAGAAGTGAGCGAGAGGCAGATTTCGGGACGTACCATCGCACTGAACATAGACTACGAGGACGTGCTTTGTGCGGACAGTTTCAATGACGTGTTATTGAGGGAGGAGTAAAGAATGAAGAATGATGAACGAAGAATGAAGAATTTTATTGTGCGAAGGACATTGATACTGTCTGTGCTTTTGCTGACGGTGTCAGCTTCCATCTTTGCCGATGACCGGCACGGCAGGATACAAATCGGAACAGGACTATTGTATGAAAGGGGCATGGATTTGACCATAGGTTACGAGTATGAGACGAACTACCACCATTCTTGGGAGTTTTTCGGGAATGTTTATCTGAAATGGGATGAATGCACGGACTGTAAGCACGTGTGTCCGAAGTCTTTCTGGAACAACTATAACACCTGGGGCGTGGGAGCTGCCTACAAGCCCTGCGTGTTCCGCAGCAGGAACCAACACGGCAACCTGCGCCTGGGTGCGTCGCTCGGCTCGGACAGTGACAGGATGCTTGGCGGCATCCACGCTGGGTATGAACACAGCTATGCGCTCCGCAAGGGCTGGGAGCTGTTCTGGCAGGCCAGGTGCGACCTGATGATAAAAGGTGAAGACCTGTTCAGGACAGGAATAGTTATCGGAGTGAAAATACCAACTAAATAAAGAATGGGGAATCAGGCATGAAAGGAAATATAAACAAGACTGGAAAAGCGTGGGCGACAGCCGTACTTGCATTGACTGTTGCCCTGACGGGGTGCGACGGGCATCACGAGCCGTCGGACACGTCGATGCAGGCCGGGCACATCCTCTGTATCGGAGGAGAGACCATGAGTTATGAGGAATATACGGCTTCCGGCAAGGAGGCTATCGGCGTGGTGTTCTATGTGAACCATGGTGAGGACATGACGGGAACTGGATATGCGGTGTACCTGCACGACCTTGCCCCGGAAGCCTTTGCGGACAGCCTGGGCGTGTCGCAAGGCACATCGGCAGACCCGTCGGCATACGACGGCAATGAAAACACCTTCGCGCTGTATGACACGCAAGACGTATCCTCGCCAATGGCCATGCAGGTGTTTGACCTTTGGCAGTACGGCCAGAGCGCATACGTCCCTTCGGTGGCACAGATGCGCCTGCTGTATGCGGCCAAGGAACTGGTCAATCCCTACATCGAGGCTTGCGGAGGTGACCCCTTACCCGATGACACGGACGACTGCTGGTACTGGACAAGCACCGAAGTGGAGGGACAGGAAACAGCCAAGGCGTGGCTCTACTCGACCGGCAGCGGCGCCATGCAGGAAACGCCGAAGACACAGGCGCACAAGGTACGGCCCGTCATCACGCTAAACGAGTAAAAGAGAAGCGGCAAGGCACATCGAAATGTCAGGTTTTTGACGTAAAAAACATGACAAACCGATAAAATCAAGTTGAATACCTAATATATAAAGCAAATGGAAGAAAGCAAGGAACTGCAAGGGGCTTACAAGATATTCCGGACGGTGGTGTACGTGTCCGTCCTGCTGGAGTTTTTCATGTATGCCATTGACCCGGCCGTGCTGGACCAGTGGAACGGCATTGTCTGCGACGTGCATGACCGCATGAAAGTGTGGCTCATCTATCACGACGGGAATCTTATATATAGTAAGGTGGCGACCGTGCTGCTGATTTGCATCACCTGTGTGGGCACGCGCAACAAGAAACACCTGGAGTTCGATGCCCGCAGGCAGGTACTCTACCCGTTGGTGTGCGGCATCGGCTTCCTCGTGCTGTCCATTTGGCTTTACAACCGTCCGATGGATGTACGTGTCTATTCCCTGCGCTTGAACATCATCCTCTATATGGCAACGTCCGTACTGGGCACGGTCCTCGTGCATGTGGCGCTGGACAACATCTCCAAATACCTGAAGGAAGGCCTGCTGAAAGACCGGTTCAACCTGGAGAACGAAAGTTTCGAGCAATGCACGGAACTGGTGGAGAACAAGTATTCGGTCAACGTGCCCATGCGCTTTTATTACAAGGGCAAGTTCCGCAAGGGCTGGGTGAACATCGTCAATCCTTTCAGGGGAACGTGGGTGGTCGGCACTCCGGGCAGTGGCAAGACCTTCTCCATCATCGAACCGTTCATCCGCCAACACTCCGCAAAAGGCTTTGCCTTAGTGGTTTACGATTATAAGTTTCCCACTTTGGCGACCAAGCTGTATTACCATTACAAGAAGAACCAGAAGCTGGGAAAACTGCCCGAAGGTTGCAAGTTCAACATCATCAACTTCGTGAACGTGGAGTACAGCCGGAGGGTAAACCCGATACAGGCGAAGTACATCCCGAACCTTGCGGCAGCCTCGGAGACGGCGGAAACCCTGCTGGAATCCCTGCAGAAAGGCAAGAAAGAGGGAGGCGGCGGCAGCGACCAGTTCTTCCAGACCTCGGCGGTGAACTTCCTTGCAGCCTGCATCTATTTCTTCGTGAACTACGAGCGGGAACCCTACGACAAGGACGGGAACAGACTGTATGCGGAAAAGATACAGGACAAGGAGACCAAGTTCTGGAAGCCTACGGGCGTGGTGCGTGACCGTAAGGGCGGCAACATCGTTGAACCCGCCTACTGGCTGGGCAAGTATTCGGACATGCCGCACATCCTGTCGTTCCTGAACGAGAGCTACCAGACCATCTTCGAGGTCTTGCAGACGGACAATGAGGTGGCGCCGCTGCTCGGCCCGTTCCAAACGGCCTTCCAGAACAAGGCGATGGAACAGCTGGAAGGTATGATAGGCACGCTGCGTGTCTATACTTCCCGATTGGCCACCAAGGAAAGCTACTGGATATTCCATAAGGACGGCGACGATTTCGACCTGAAGGTGAGCGACCCGAAGAGTCCCAGCTACCTGCTGATAGCCAACGACCCGGAGATGGAGAGCATCATCGGTGCGTTGAATGCCCTGATACTGAACCGCCTTGTGACCCGGGTGAACACCGGGCAGGGTAAGAACATTCCCGTAAGCATTATTGTCGATGAGTTGCCCACGCTGTACTTCCACAAGATAGACCGCCTGATTGGTACGGCACGAAGCAACAAGGTGAGCGTGGCACTGGGTTTCCAGGAACTGCCGCAGTTGGAGGCCGACTACGGCAAGGTTGGTATGCAGAAAATCATCACCACCGTGGGCAACGTGGTGTCCGGCTCAGCACGTGCCAAGGAAACTTTGGAATGGCTGAGCAATGACATCTTCGGAAAGGTGGTGCAGCTGAAGAAAGGCGTGACCATCGACAGGGATAAGACCAGCATTAACCTGAACGAGAACATGGACAATCTTGTGCCCGCCTCGAAAATCTCGGATTTGCCTACGGGATGGATTTGCGGGCAGGTGGCCCGTGACTTCGTTAAGACAAAAACAGGCCGTGGCGACAGCATGAACATACAGGAGGCTGCGGAGTTCAAGACTTCCAAGTTCTTCTGCAAGACCGACTTCGACATGGAGAAAATCAGGAAAGAGGAAGCCGGGTATGTGCCGCTGCCCAAGTTTTACACGTTCAAGTCGAAGGAAGAGCGGGAACGCATCCTTTACCGGAACTTTGTAAGAGTGGGCCAGGATGTGAAAGAGATGATAAAGGACGTTGTGAACAGGAAAGGAGCCAGATGAGACTGACGGAATATGTGTTATGCGTGCTTGCCTTGTTTGCAATATGTCCGACCTGTGCCAGTGCGCAAAAATCTGCGACGGACAAGGTCAGGGAACTTGGAATATACAACTTGCCTCCGTTCGAGCGTGCCATACTCTGCACCAAATTCTACGAGGGCTGGCATGGAGAGAAAAGACACCTGCCCTACATAGGATACGGGCACAAACTGTTGCCCGGAGAACGGCTGACCCATAAGATAAGCCGCGCACAGGGCGACAGCCTGCTTCGTGCTGACATGCGAAAGCTGTGCCAGATGTTCCATCGTTTCGGTCGTGATTCGATTCTTCTTGCCTGTCTCGCCTATCATGTTGGACCATACCGGTTGTTGGGAAGCCGGAAGCACCCCAAAAGCAGGCTGATACGCAAGCTGGAGCGTGGCGACAGGAACATATATAAAGAATATGTGTCTTTCCGGAAATGGAAAGGCAGGGTTATCCCAAGCATAGAAAGGCGCAGACGGGTGGAGTTCGCCCTGTTGTTTGAGCCATAGTGAAAGACAGGAATGCAGCGGTTGAAGATTGTATATAACTGACGGATTTGCATTCTTCCGAGTTTTAATAAAAAACTAAAAATCAGAAATTATGGCATCATTCAAACTTAAATTCCGCCCTTCAACTACCAACAAGGAAGGCACTCTTTATTTCCAGGTGATTCACCGCCGCAGCACGAGGACGGTTTACACGGATTATCACATCCGTCCGGACGAGTGGAATGAGAAGACCTCGTCCGTGAGTATCACGGGAACGCCGGAGCGGCAGGCGGAACTGCGGATGGTTGTCTCCAAGGTACGGTGGGACTGCAGACAGATTACCTCACTGATTACGGAAAAGGAGCTGGCAATGGTGGAGTACACGTCGGACGACATCGTGTCGGCATTCCGGCTCCTGCCACCGTGTCAGACCTGGTTCAGCTTCATTCATGGCATGGTGGCGAAAAAGCTCCGTGTCGGCAGGCTGGGAACCGCCAAGACCTACCGCGACGCCCTGGCGAGCTTTTCCCGATTCCGAGACGGGGAGGACGTGACCATCGACGCCTTGGATGCGGAGACCATGAACCTGTACGAGGCTTGGCTGAAAGGATGCGGCTTGAAGCGCAACTCCTCGTCGTGCTACCTGCGCGCCTTGCGCACCCTCTACCGCAAGGCCGTCGAAGCCGGGCTGACAACCGACAAGAACATTTTCCGTCACGTGTTTACCGGCTTCGCCAAGACCGCCAAGCGCGCCATCCCGTTAGACTCGCTGCGTGCCGTCAGACAGATTCACCTGCCTGAAAGCTCCGCCATCGCCTTTGCACGGGACATGTTCATGCTGATTGTCTACCTTCAGGGCATCTCGTTCGTTGACCTGGCTTACCTAAAGAAAGACGACATCCGAAACGGACAGCTGCACTACAGCCGCAAGAAGACCGGACAGGAGCTGACCGTCGGCTGGGAACCGGCCATGCAGTACATCGTGGACAGCTACGTCCATCTGACGAAAGACAGTCCGTACCTTTTGCCCATCATCACAAAAACGGACGGCACGGAACGGCGGCAGTACGAACGGATGGAGCATAAGGTGAACTACTACCTCAAGAAAACCGGCACGATGGTCGGATTGCAGGCGCCCCTGACGACCTATACGGGGAGGCACACCTGGGCCAGCACCATGCGCGACATGGGCACCAGCCTGTCCGTCATCAGCAAAGGCCTGGGTCACGAAAGCCTGAAAACCACACAAATCTATCTTTCCTCCATTGGCATGGAGGGCGTGGTGAAAGCCAACAGGAAAATGATCGGAAAAATTTTGCGTGAATAAGAACCGGAAATGTTCGACAAAATCCGTTGCTGTATAATATGAAACGGCG
>ULRH01000202.1_pt1 | contig 11858 bp, 11 predicted proteins | sample 1955271 | NCBI WGS metagenome assembly ULRH01 (sample SAMEA4835677, study PRJEB28245) | human gut metagenome | biome: gut microbiome; material: fecal sample | place: Denmark | collected 2008 | reverse complement strand
TTCTCTTTGGCGTGATTTTTTTATCTCATGGAAATTTCATATTTCTATTTATTATTTATTCAACATCACAAAATTACACAGCCGCATACTTTCCGTCAAAAACTATCAACCAACCTAACAATCTTCCCGACAAAAGCACCTAAATCTACAGCAAACACAATTTTTCATAGAGCGTATCCACTTATAAAACTTATAAATCCAACGCAATAGTCTGCAAAATATTCCGATTCGCCGATTATTTTTGCAATAGTATACTTTTCATTCTACCTTTGTTTTGCATTAATAAAAGATAAAAAGACAATGACCACCCTACAAAAACAACAGCTTTTCGAACATGTGATTTATGCAACAATCGCAATACTGATTATTGCCACCCCTCTCATCAACGCGCTACTTATGGCTTATCAAACCAATGGAAAGACCGACATCACCCATACTGCCTTTGACATGTGGATTATCACCTGTCCGTTCTGTTTCCTTTTTCTGATAAACAACTATATACTGATTCCCGCTCTGCTACTGAAAAAGCTATATGCCGGATACATGGCAGCCATCATCCTTGTCATTCCCTTATTATTCATCATCGTGCCCCAACTAATCGATTTGTTCCATTTAGAAGGCATTGCACGGCATCCTTCCCAACTAGTGCCTCCACCTCCTATTATATCCAAAGAAAACATACATCATTCACCCTTTCCTCCATCCATCACATTTACACACATCATCGTAGCCATTCTATTGGTAGGTTTCAATATCGCTATCAGGCTTTTCCTGAAATCGCTGCACGATGATGAACGGTTGAAGGAACTGGAACGCGAACGCCTGAAAGCCGAATTGAAATACCTGAAATACCAACTCAACCCGCATTTCTTCATGAATACACTGAATAATATCCATACCTTGATAGATTTCGATAAAGAAAAAGCACAAAAAAGCATCATCGAACTTTCGAAACTGATGCAATACGTACTCTACGAAGCCGACAAAGGGTTGATATCCTTACCTAAAGAAGTGCAGTTTTTAGAACACTACTTAAAGTTAATGCAACTGCGTTACACCGATAAGCTGCAGGTAACATTCCATACACCGCTTATCATCCCCGATGTATTGGTACCTCCCTTGCTTTTCATCTCATTACTGGAAAACGCCTTCACCCATGGCATCAGCCATTGCCATGAATCGTTTATCGAGGCAAACATCAGCATCGAAGCAAACACCATCTATTTTACCTGTAAGAATAGCATAGCTACTCAACCCAACAAAAACCGACATCAAGGCATCGGACTGCCGAATATACAAAAACGACTCAAACTGCTCTTTGGCAACGACTATACACTGGATGCCGAAGAAAAAGAAAATCAATATCACATACTTTTAATTATCTCCGCACTATGATGAACTGCATAATCCTCGACGATGAGCCACTGGCTCTGCTTAAACTGACAGAATATATCAGACAAATCCCCTTCCTCACATTGGAAAAAGCTTGTATGGAAACAACTGAAGCCAAACGCTTATTAGAAGAAAAAACCATCGACTTGCTATTTACTGACATTGATATGCCGGACATGAACGGCATCGAATTTATCCGGTCGCTTGCGCAACCACCTCTGATTATCTTCACCACCGCCTATCCATCGTTCGCCATCGACGGATTCAAATTGAATGCTGTAGACTATCTGCTGAAACCATTCGAGTTCGAAGACTGTCTGCGTGCCGTCGAGAAAGCACAAAAAATGAAAAGCCTCAACTTATCCGAACCCAATCCTGCCGAACCCGACAACACAGACACACTTTTCATAAAAAGCGACTATAAAATGGTACGGATTGATACCGACAGCATCAAATACATCGAAAGCATGAGCGAATACGTACGTATCTATGCCGAAGGGCGAGACAAACCTATCATCACCCTCTGTAGTATGCAAAAGTTAGAGACACGACTTCCATCCTGCTTCATACGTGTACACCGCTCGTATATCGTCAACTTACAAAAAATAAAAGAGATATCCCGCCTGCGTATCCGTTTCGATGACAAGAAGCAGATTCCCATCGGCGAGAACTACAAAGCAAAAGTGATGAACTATATCGCGCGTCACGGCATAGTGTAATCTTTATAATTCAGGTCGTTTCATCAAGCTAAAACTAAGATTTCTAAAGATTTCCATTGATGAAACTACCTTTTTCTATGTGAAAACCCATAAAACGACCGCCCGTGTCAAACAATGCCTTTACAAACAGACTTCAAAGCATCTTCCCCTTCACAGAAACAATACTGATTCAAAAAACATCGCACGATACCCCCAAAACTATTTCTTATCCCGACAAAATTTTCTATATTTGCCTGTCCTAAACCAAAAACACTTCATAAGCATGATACAAATTCTACGTTTATTAGGAACAGACAAAGAACTATATCCTATAGTAGGTCCGCTGGTGATGAATCCTGCCGTACTGAAATATAACAACCACTACCCTTTCAAGACAGGCGAAAAATTTTTATGGTATATTGCTACCGGCACACAGAACAATGTACTTGGATTCATTCCTTTACAACAGAAAAGAAGCGAGTATAGCATCAATAATTATTATGCGCAACAGGAAGGTCATGATGAAATCCTCACCTGCCTGATCAATTCCATATTCAATGACTATACGGACGAAATGCCTCCGTTGACAGCTCTGGTACAAACACTTCACAAAGACATTTTCGAACAGCAAGGATTCCGTACCATCAAAGAATGGAAACTTTACATTAAAATGGAAAAAACGAATGGAAGAAACGACAATTAAAAACGTTTACCAACTGGCGAAAGAACGAATCGATTTCATCTTCAAGGAATTCGACAATATTTATGTCTCGTTTTCGGGAGGAAAAGACAGCGGCGTATTGTTAAACTTATGCATCGACCACATACGAAGCCATAAACTAAACCGCAAAATAGGGGTCTACTTTATGGATTATGAAGTGCAATACAAAATGACCATCGATTACGTAGAACGCATCTTCGAAGCAAACAAAGACATCCTCGAAGTATACCGGATTTGTGTCCCCTTCCGTGTGACAACCAGCACTTCAATGTATCAGTCGTATTGGCGGCCATGGGAAGAAGACAAAAAAGATATCTGGGTACGCCCCATGCCCGAAAACGCCTATACCGCCGACCAATTCCCCGGATTCAAGCCCGAAATGTGGGACTATGATTTCCAGATTTACTTTGCCCGGTGGCTGCACCAAAAGAAGAAAGCTGCACGCACTTGTTGCCTGGTAGGTATCCGCACACAAGAAAGCTTCAGCCGCTGGAGATGTATCTACCAAGTGCCGAAAACACTTCTGTATCACCGCTACATCTGGACGTGCAAAATCAGCAACGACGTATACAACGCTTATCCGATATACGACTGGCGGACTACGGATATATGGACGGCCAACGGCAAGTTCGGATGGGACTACAACCATCTGTACGACTTGTACTACAAAGCAGGAGTAAACATCGAACGGATGCGCGTGGCCAGTCCCTTCATCGGCGAAGCCATTGAAAGCCTTTCGCTCTACAAAGCCATCGACCCCGACACTTGGGGACGGATGATCGGACGAGTGAACGGGGTGAACTTTACCAGCATTTACGGCAATACCCATGCCACAGCCCGCAATAGAATCAAGTTACCCAAAGGCTATACATGGAAGTCGTTCATGTTCTTCCTGCTCTCTACCCTGCCCGAAGAAACCCGTAATGGATACCTGCGCAGGCTGGACGTCAGCATCAAGTTCTGGCGCAACAAAGGAGGATGCTTGAGCGATGAAGTTATCCAAAAGCTCATCAATGCCAAGATACCCATCGAAGTGGTAGACAAAAGCAACTACAAGACCAACAAACACCCGGTACGCATGGAGTATCAAGACGATATAGACATCCCTGAATTCCGCGAAATACCCACTTACAAGCGTATGTGCATCTGCATACTAAGAAATGACCACGCATGTAAGTACATGGGATTCTCGCCCAACAAGGAAGAAATCAGCAAAAAGAACCAAATTATGGAAAACTATAAACATATCTGGAAATGAGAAAGAGAAAAGAGGAAACCGACGAACCTATTCCCCAAAATTACAAAAGTCCGGTATACAACGTCATTGCCGTGCCTGTAGAGAAAGTGCATGCCAACGACTACAACCCCAACAAGGTAGCGCCGCCCGAAATGAAACTGCTTGAACTCTCTATCTGGGAAGACGGATTCACCATGCCGTGCGTATGCTACCACGACAAAGAAAAAGACGAATATATCATTGTAGACGGCTTCCACCGCTACACAGTTCTGAAAAAATCGAAACGCATTTACGAGCGGGAGAAAGGTATGCTTCCCGTAGTGGTTATCGACAAAGACTTGTCGAACCGCATCGGTTCGACCATCCGCCACAACCGTGCACGGGGCACACACGATGTAGACCTGATGTCGAACATCGTATCAGAATTGGATAAAGCCGGCATGAGCGACCAATGGATTATGAAAAATATCGGAATGGAACGTGACGAACTGCTCAGACTGAAACAAATATCGGGACTGGCTGAACTGTTCGCCAACAAGGACTTTACCATACCGCCTCCCAAACCTGCCTACCTGCCCAACCCTGAAAATCCTGAAGAAAGTGCGGTTAAAACCGAGGTGGAAAAATAAACTGATGAACCAAACACAAAGACACGGAGGCACAAGACAAATATTTCCGCAAATCCTTGAAATATAGTAAAACGAATGGTTTCACATTTCATTTTTGATTGACCACAAAGCCAATGCTAATCCTCCGTGTCTCTGTATGGTGAGGGCAATGTCTCTATTTCCATCCCGTCGAAAGCCAAATGTACATGAGGCGGAAGCCTATGCTCAACTTCGGTATGCAATCCTAACTGATGACTGATGTGAATGAAATAAGTCTCGCGCGCCTGAATGCGGGCAGCCTGCCTTAAAGCTTCCTCTAAAGACTGATGAGTAGGATGCGGGCTAATACGTAAAGCATTCATAAACAAGCAATCCAAGCCATTCAGACAAGCATAAGATTCTTCGGGCATATACGACATATCCGTAATCCATGCCACCTTACCTATACGGAAACCTAAAATGGGAAGCCGCCCGTGGACGACACGAAACGGAACAACTTCCACCGAGTCTCCATTGCAATTCGTTACCAGAAAAGGGACAAACGGTTCTATCCGCGTCAATGGGATGCGAGGAACACCCGGATAAGGATGCTCATCAAAACAATAAGGAATACGCTTTTGCAAACGGTCGGCGGTATAAGCTTCGGCGTAAACCGGCACGTCACGAAACTTACAAAACGGACGTAAATCGTCCAATCCACCCACATGGTCGTAATGTTCATGTGTTATCAACACACCATCAATGGGTTTGAAATCAGACAAACGAAGGGTCTGTTCTCTAAAATCAGGCCCGCAATCTATCAAAATCCGTACTCCGTCCGCTTCTACCAGCCCCGAACAACGCAAACGCTTGTCATGTGGGTCGATACTGGTACATACTTGACACGTACATCCCACCTGAGGCACCCCCGTTGATGTACCGCTTCCCAATATTGTAACTTTCATATACCTTATTATATTATATCTTACAAACACGATGCCGGCACATAATTTACTTCCGGACAAATCACAATACCGAACTTTTCTTTTACTGATGCCGACACCTTCTCGGCCAATTCACGCACCTCCTCACCTGTAGCTCCGCCCCAATTTACCAAGACCAAAGCCTGCTTATCGTAAACACCGACCTTTCCCAGCTTTTTTCCTTTCCAACCGCAACGGTCTATCAACCATCCGGCAGGCACTTTCACCTTCCCTTCATCCGCCGGATAATGAGGCATATCAGGATAGCGAGTACGCAAGGCTTCATACTGAGCGAAAGGAATGACCGGATTCATAAAAAAACTTCCGGCGTTACCAATTTGTGCCGGGTCGGGCAACTTCATGTTCCGAATGCGGATTATGATATGCCGCAGGGTTTCAAGCGTCAGTCCACCGCGTTCTTTTCCCAATTCGGCACGGATATTGCCATAATCTAAATGCCAAACAGGATGTTTGCTTAAACGGAAGGTCACCTTTGTCACCACATAAACACCTTTTAAATCCTGTTTGAAAATGCTTTGGCGATAAGCATAACGACATTCTTCTTTCATGAAACGGCGAGGTTCTCCTGTTGCTATACATAGCGTGTCGACCGCTACAATCAAATCTTTTGCTTCTACTCCATACGCTCCGATATTCTGCACGGCAGATGCACCGACCTCACCCGGAATAAATGACAAATTCTCGGCACCATACCAACCCTGCCCTACCGTATATGCTACAAAATCATCCCATACGACACCTGACCCCACACAAACTTCCACTTCATGCTCTGTCTCGGCAACTACATGGATTCCCCGAATGGCAGAATGTAACACCGTGCCACCAAAATCACCTAAAAAAAGCAGATTACTTCCACTACCTACCGGCAATATGGGCAAAGGAGTTTCTTCCCCAACCAAAAAAGAATGAAGCTCTTCTTCCGATTCATATTCAATAAAACGGGAGGCACGTACATTCATGCCGAATGTATTATGAGACAACAATGAATAGTTCCGTAAATCTTTCATGTCCTTTTTAATCATTTAAGAGAATCAATCGCTTAAATCCTCAAATTGCATCAACCACCATTCTCCGCCTTGACACTCGAAATAAAGTGTATTGCTGAACCCGTTTCCAAATCCTTTGAATTCGATAATCTTCGTATCAGTATCGGGCACGGCTTCTTGTCCGTAATGCACGTTGGTCAGCCGTTCTTTCATCAAAGGCGGACGGAAAGAAAACCACTGTCCTTCATCAAGGGTAGTTTCTAATATTTGGAATTCGTCTTCCGGATCAACCGTCACAAACGACAGAGGATTTGCCAAACGTTCGCTTTGGAAAACCGAATCATTAGCGAAACGATAATAAAAATCAAAGAAATCTTCTTTTCCTCCTTCCACATGAGCCAGCTTTTCTTTGTTTATCGCTTCCAAAAACCAACTGTCATTGATGCGCTGAAAATAATAACGCTTCACTTTCCGGTCTTTCAGATAAATCCAATCAACCTGCACACTCCGCACAGCCGTATCCTTTTCCATCTCCATTTCCTCTTCCTTATCAAAAAGTACAGTGTAAACAGGCTCACGGCTAAACAAAGGATCATACTTCCACTCATCCTTAGCTATGCGCGTCACTTCCTTTCCCTTATAATAGGAGATAGGAAAAACTATCCGCGAATGCTGAAAACGTTCGTTCGAAGCAAAATTATAGAAAAAGTCGGCAAAACTTTCATCTGCGGTAGCCGGTATCACTTCCGGACGGACAGGAGCCGTATCCACCACATTCGTATCCATTCCCGCAGACAATGAATCTATCTGTTGAGTCAATGTTTCAAATGGATCAATCTTTTTCTTACTACCTCCGCACGAAGTTGTCGCCATTACAAGCAAACAACATCCGAATACAATTTTTTTCATGATTAGTGCTACTGAAAAATCAAACGCAAAATTACTTCTTTTTTTGATTTGTATGACAAAAAACCGACAGTTTTCTTTTTTGTCAGAAGAAAAAGACGATTATTCAGTTTTAATCCTTACCTTTGCACATCAAACAAAAATAATAAAAGAACAGGTTATGTTAACGAAAATAGAAGAATTGCTTCAGGAAGTTGACCAACTGACCGCCCAGAATGCAGACGAACTGGAAGCGCTCCGTATCAAGTACCTGAGTAAAAAAGGAATCATCAACGCCTTGATGGCAGATTTCCGTAATGTACCCGCCGACCAGAAAAAACAAGTCGGCATGAAGTTGAACGAATTGAAAAACCGCACCCAAGAACGTATTGCCGCCTTGAAGGAGACTTTCGAAAACCAGGACGCGGATATGTCTGATCTTGACTTGACCCGTACCGCTTATCCTATTAAACTGGGTACCCGTCATCCATTGAACATCGTACGCAACCAGATTATCGACATCTTCAGCCGTTTGGGATTCACCATTGCCGACGGACCGGAAGTGGAAGACGACCTGCACGTATTCACAAAGATGAATTTCGCACCCGACCATCCGGCACGTGACATGCAAGACACTTTCTTTGTTGAAACCAATCCGGACGATGTAACCAAGAACATCATCTTGCGCACCCATACCAGCAGCGTACAGGCACGTACAATGGAAGTGACCCAGCCTCCCATTCGCGTCATCTGCCCGGGACGTGTGTACCGCAACGAAGCCATCAGCTACCGTGCCCATTGCTTCTTCCATCAGGTAGAAGGGCTGTACGTCGACAAGAACGTATCGTTCACCGACCTGAAACAAGTCCTGCTGCAATTCGCCCAGGAAATGTTCGGACCGGAAACCAAAATCCGCCTGCGCCCTTCTTACTTTCCATTTACCGAACCCAGTGCTGAGATGGACATCAGCTGCCACATCTGTGGAGGAGAAGGTTGCCCGTTCTGTAAATACACCGGTTGGGTAGAGATTTTAGGATGCGGCATGGTAGACCCTGCCGTGCTCGACGCTTGCGGCATCGACAGTAAGGTCTATTCGGGCTATGCCTTCGGCATGGGCGTAGAACGCATCACCAACTTGAAATATAAAGTGAAAGACCTGCGGATGTTCTCGGAAAACGATACCCGTTTCCTTGAAGAATTTGAAGCGGCAAACTAAATAAACAGTCAATAATTAATAGTTAACAATTAATAGTTAAGAGTAGGAACATCCGCTGATCCCTATTAATTATTAATTGTTAACTATTAATTAACCTCACCCTAACACTTCTGTTTATGGAAAAGCAACGGCTTATCACTTCGAGTTATTGTTGCATCCTTGCTGCCAATTTTCTTCTCTACTTCGGATTTTGGATTTTGGTCCCGGTACTTCCTTTTTATCTATCGGAAAATTTCGATGCCACAAATACCACGATTGGTATTGTGTTATCTTGTTATACCGTTTCTTCCCTTTGCATCCGTCCTTTCTCGGGATACCTGCTTGACACTTTCGCGCGCAAACCCCTGTACTTGTTCGCTTACTTTATTTTCACTCTGATTTTCGCCGGATATATATTTGCCGGCACATTGACCATGTTCATCATTTACCGCATCATCCACGGCATCTCGTTCGGTATGGTCACGGTAGGTGGAAATACGGTTGTCATCGACATTATGCCCTCGGCACGAAGAGGTGAAGGATTGGGATATTACGGATTGGCAAACAACCTTGCCATGTCTATCGGTCCGATGTTTGGCTTGTTCCTTCATAGTGCAGGTACCTCTTACATCGCTATCTTTTCTTACGGACTCGGTTCATGCGTCTTGGGCTTTATCGCAGCCAGTTTAGTAAAGACTCCCTATAAACCTCCCGTCAAACGCGAACCGATATCACTCGACCGCTTTATCCTATTGAAAGGATTACCAGCCGGCTTCAGCCTGCTCTTGCTTTCCATCCCTTACGGCATGACCACCAACTATGTAGCCATGTATGCCAAGCAAATCGGTATCACCGCCGAAACCGGATTCTTTTTCACCCTCATGGCGGTAGGAATGGCTATCAGCCGGATGTTTAGCGGGAAACTGGTCGATAAAGGAAAAATCACACAAGTCATCAATGCCGGACTGTATTTGGTATGCTTATGTTATTTCGCCCTGACAGCATGCGGCTGGCTGATAGATTGGAACTATGCTTTCACCGTAAGCTTGTTCTTTCTGATAGCTCTACTGTTAGGCATCGGATTCGGCACCATGTTTCCGGCATACAATACGTTATTTGTAAACCTTGCCCCCAACAATCAACGTGCCACCGCTACCAGCACATACCTCACCTCGTGGGATGTAGGATTAGGAATCGGTATGTTGTTGGGTGGATATATTGCCGAAATCGCCTCGTTTAGAGACGCTTACTTAGTAGGCTCCATCCTTACCATCGTGTCCATGCTCTATTTTCACCTGAAGGCAGGACCACACTTCCGGCAAAACAAGCTAAGATAAGAATGAAGAATCTGCAAATACCCACTCTCATTCTTAGAAGCTGTTTTGAATTTATCGTGTGATGATTTGGGATGAGTTTTTGAGGCATTTTCGCTTCTGTGATGAGGAAGATAGCGGGCTATCTGACGAAGAACAGGAGCGAAAAGGACCAAAAAATCGCCCAAAGCACACACGAAAACGGATACATCAAGCCAAAAAAAACTTTTTGGAGAAATTCAAAACAGCTTCTTAATTCTTATAAGTAAATATAAAGATATGCGAGAAGCGGTCGCCTACTTTGGTCAATTGGGCTGAAAAGATAAACGAACGGAAAAGGTTGACATGACGAGCCACAAATTTCGGCAAATAAGGCTGATAGTTCACTATACTGTCTCTTATCTCATCCATATCAGCAACAAAAATGAACGAAGCGTCACGTGACAAATTACATACACATTCTTCAAAAAGCGTATGCTGGGGAAGTGCAGCAATCTTCGAAATACAAGAATCTACTTCAGATTCGCCAGCCAACGCAATAACTCCCTTTCCCGATACTGGAACAGCCCGATTCAAATCCGCAAGAATATGCGTCTGACTCGAATCTGGAATCATCATCGAACCACTCAAATAAAACACTTCACTACTGAAATGGATATCAAAACTGCTCCAACAATGCATATGCCCTTTTATCAGCATAGGCAATGGAGCTGTATGTCCATATAAGGTCATGAAATTGACCGCTTTCGATTCATACCCCTCCATAAAAACGTCATCATTCAATAAAGAAAGTTCGTCTTTTTCTGCTTCAATCACCTGCTCTATCAAATTCTTTTGGTAGCTTACGACACAAAATCTTTTTCCGCAATACGTAGAAATAAATTCTCCATTATCCAAAGCATAAATATCAATATCTTCACCCCGGTAAGAATCTGTTTTGGAAACAAACTTCATTTCTTTCTTCTGTATCACTTTCTGCAAAAAAGCCTTCCCGGATTCGTGTGTTTGAAAATACATAACTACATTCCGCACAGAAAACGGATAATGAAAGCTGACCATCATCCGGTCTATTCCATTACTCAACCGATGCACGGTACTATCGGACGATGCAAATAGATTATCGAAAACAAGAGGAAACAATCCGCTTTTCTGAATGGTGTCCAATTGCATGGCATATGCGGCCTGAGGAAAGTCATTTACCAGGAAATCTGCATTGTCGGTCTCTAACACGGCAATACAATCCGCTGGGACAAAAGACAACAAATCGACATTCTTTCCTTTATCCGCCATATTCAGCTGGACAAAACTATAAACTCCCACACCTATACAGAAAAGGATAATAGAAACAATAACACCTACCTTGCCGACCATAGTATTTATATTTTTTTGCAAACATAGTCAATTATTTTAAAAAAAACAAATAAGCAAAAGGGAATTACAGGAAAAACGCATCTAAATAATACAGATTATCCTCAATACTCCAGAATAAGCCATAAAACATTGCTAAAGTAAATTTATGTTACTTGCAGATGCAAAAAAACACTTGTAACATACTATTCCATGACATATTTTTGAAAATTCCGAATGTTACCCGTTAGCGGAATTATACTTCCCGCGGCATTTATTTGTGCATTTTAATGGAACACACAGACAAGTCACGGAATAACACTGATTCTTATATTTTTCTTCTGTGTTTCTCTGCGCATTTTTGTATAATCTGTGTCAATACGACATCTACAAAAATGCACATTTTCATACCGCGCAAAGTATAAAATGAATATCCTCAATTGCCCTAACCAGTAAATCCTATGTTTGAAATCGGCCTTATAGGAACAAGCAC
>ULRH01037148.1_pt1 | contig 11893 bp, 9 predicted proteins | sample 1955271 | NCBI WGS metagenome assembly ULRH01 (sample SAMEA4835677, study PRJEB28245) | human gut metagenome | biome: gut microbiome; material: fecal sample | place: Denmark | collected 2008 | reverse complement strand
ATTTCGAGAAAATCAAGAAAAAGGAGGCCATTTATTCCGAAGCCTTGCCACGGACATAAACAAATGGCGTGGATAAACACGTCCCTGTGCCTGTCCACGCCATTTCCTTATTTCAGAGTTTTAGAAACCGTTTCTTACCGTGCTACGTGAAACGATTGGGTCTCCATTTCGTAGGATACGGTATAGATTGTTCCGGAAACGACTTCGTTCCTCGTTCCCCCTTCCGGTTCCGACTCTTCCCCATCTGCATTGGTCGCTTTCAATGAATAGCTGAATGTTACCTTGTCGCTATTATAAGGGAAATAAGCAGTTTCCCCTTCTTTCAATTCCACCGACCTGTCGCTTGTCACCGTAAATGCATAATTTTTGAAATAGGTATTGAATTCTTCTGGAAGTTGTAATGTAACACCAAAATTAATCATCGGTACTTCTATCTCTTCTATCAGCGTTGTTCCATTGGCCTCTACCGTAATAGGCTCTCCGGTATATTCAAATATAGCCACCCCGTTTCCGTCATAAGGATCAGGCAAAGTAGCAGCTGCATTATACACATGAAGCCGGTAGGTTCCTTCAGGCAGTTCGATGCGATCGGGCACCATCCCCGGACCATATTGACGGAATATGGCATCTTCTTGCAAGATATCGACGTAAAGGTCTGCATCTACCGCACGCGATGATACCGTTTGTTGGTTTACCTGCACGTCAATGCTTTCCAAAACCAAGTATCCCGTAGCGGTATTATCCGGTAATGTTTCTTCCTGCTGGCAGCTTGCCAAGAGGAAGGTTCCTAATAATAGGTATAGTATGGTTTGTTTCATATCCGATTATTTATCGTAATTAAATTGGAACGAGTCAAGCCAAAATTGACTTCCTATAATATATGCATTCACAAAACCGTTCCATAAACTTGCATCTCTAAACTTATCTTCCAAATGATCTCTATCCTCTTTAGTTCCAGCTTTAAATAAGACTTTTACATGAGATATTGGCAATTCTAAAGCAGAATCATCATAATTTATATCTATTGATTGGGTAGAATAATCATTAACGGTATTACCTGACTGCAATATTCCTTCACCTATAATTGTTTCTACACCATCTGTAATATTCAACAATACCACTTCTACTAAATATTCATCGCCATTATAAGGAGATGCTTTATAAGTAAAAGTTAATGATGTAGGACGAATATATGCCTCTTTTGCATTGATAACATCTGAACTAGCATCGTAATCTCCAACACATACAATTCCAGATGAAATATTGCCAATAACACTTCCCGTTTTATTCCCGAATGCACAACTATTACCTGCTCCCCAACCAATAACCATCATATGAGCGACAGTACTCCCATTGTCATTTATAGGCAATGTACTTGATTTTGACACATAAAAAGCATTAACTCCATCACTATGACAAGTTAATTCATTGCGTGTATCAATCCAATCGCCTATAAAAGAATAAAGCGGATTATCATCTTTAGGATATGTAGTATCATAGCCATCATCTAATGTGGAATTGGGAATCGTAAGTACTTCATAGGTTTTAACATCCACAATCTTTGAAATATGCTTCCCAAACTTACCTTGTATCTGATAAGTCGTTCCCGGAATCAATTCCGTAATCAAGCTATCAGCTGCAGGAGTCCATATAATACCATCTGTGCTATATTCAAACGTCATCCCTTTCCGAATCACATCCGCATTGCCATGTATAATTTGCGTATTTGCTGTAAACTGTTTCGTCCAAGTATTACCCGGATAAACAATCAACTCAAAATCAGGTGCACTGGTTTGAATCGTGTAAACCTGTTCGCCTTCCAAAACACGATTGTTAGCCTTTACTTCATCCAATGTTATGACATTCGACAAAACGTCTCCGGTTGTGCTTCCTGTCAATTTAGCTGCCAATCCTGTAAAATCTAACGATGCTTCCTTGGAACCAATCACAGGCAATACAACACCAGCATTCGTTAAAGCCGTTCTGTCCTCTTCCGATAATTCGGACAACGTATAAGTTTTATTTAATGACTGGTATGTTTCATCCGCCAGATTTAACGTAAATTTCAACTCTTGCAAGGCTGAAGAAAGATTAAAATTAAATTTAGCAGTCGGTGTTTCTGTTTCATACATAAATAATGTATTGTCTGTAAATCCTTCCGCCGTCACTTTCGGCTTCGGCAACCATTCCAATGGAATCGTTTCGTTAATGGTAACAGAATCCACTTCTACTTTGCTTATCTCTACACGCAAACCTGGAGCAGCGTCACTTAGCTTCAGCGTAATCCGGCAATGCTTTCCGGCAGCAAAGGTAGACGGACTGGAAAGATCGGAATTCTTCAAAGGCACTTCCTTCACGCCTCCTCCGTTCCGCAAAGTTCCCACAAAAGTAAAGACAGGCATCGAACCCGCACGGTAATAAGCACTTTTCCCATCATTGGTCAATGTAGTGACAGAAGTATTGACACTGACCCTCACTCCATACGAAACAAACTGGCTCTCGAATGTATTCGTTCCGCTATTATCAAACTCAACCGAAGCCAAGGCATTGGCAACTTTACAGTTTACTTGCACAGTCTTTGATTCTCCATCCGCCAAATCCGCTTCAGCAGTACCTTTATAATAAGGGGCATCCAGAGCCAAAACCGGATTATCGCCGTACGTTGCCTCTATCTCATACATACCGGCAGAGGCCGGAATCAAATCTTCGGTGTACGAACCGCTGTACAATTCGCTTCCCGTTGTCTGATTCGTTATTTTCAATTTGAATTGCGAAGCCGCAGGTTTGCCCAGTTCTTCCGGAGTTTTGCGCGAATCCACCTTTACATCTTCCGTCAGTGACACAAGAAACCCCGTCTTACTCGTTTGCGACAGGTTTTCTTCCTCGCTACATGCCACGAAAAGCACCCCCAACAATGCTGCCACTAAAAACTTTACCTTATTCATATACCAATTCCATTTCGTCTATAAACATTTCGCTCGAATCACCTCCCGTAAAAAAATCGCCGTATTTGCTCGAACTGCATACGATAATCAGATAGCTCGGCGTTTTCTTCCGGTCATAATATTCAAACGGCACTTCCATTTCCTTGTACGTCGGCTGGTCTTGATTGGAAGCAAATTCGCCGTATGCTATCACCGACGGGTCGTGACGGTTAAACGAATCTCCTTTTGCCGTACGGATGGTATATTTTGCCGTAGTCAGGGCAAAATACACGTGGCACGAATCGTTCTGATTGCGCATATACTCGAAACGGTCTTCCTTGATGCGATTTACTTTCGACGTCTTGTATTTATACGAAAACCGCAAAGCCGAAGGGAAAGTAGCAAACTCACGCCCTAAAGCCAAGACACCATTCGTGCCGTCTAAAGCGAAATCGCCCGTAAAGATGTTTCCCGCGGCCAGCTTGATAGCCGCCCAGCGCGATTGCAGATGGGCAGCCGTGCCCGACACCGCATCATTGGTAGGCGTTGTGATACTGCCTATGAAAGGAGCCGAACCGCCATTGCCTGTACTCCAGAACGAAGTGGCACCCGAAGCCCACGGATTGTATAACGTTTGCGTACCAGCTTTTTCTTCCGACCAGTCTTCAAAGCCTCCGTTCTCCAACGGGGTGGCAGGAGCGGTAGTAAATGTCTGCTCCTCGCCTGCCACTCCGTCGATACTGACACGGTACTGGTAAACAGTCCCCGCACTCAGTCCACTGAACGAAGCCGAATAAGACGTGCCATTCACCGTCACAGCCGAAGCGGACAATGCCGTCCACGAACTTTCACCCTGTGCCTTATATTCCACCACCGGTGTCTTGCCGTTCTGAATCGTTCCGCTTAACTCTGCCGTAGTCACCCGCGCAAAGACATCACCCGTAGCTCCACTGCTTTCCTGATGGTAGACATAGACCTTCCACGGATAAGAAGCCTCTTCCCAGGCATAAGATACATAGAACTCTTGCGGTGTCGAGAAATCGAACGTATCGTATTCTTCCGGATTGGGCACTACCTTGCCATGCGCTCCGCCTAAATTGAACGTAGTGACATGGATGGCATCCAGCTCTTGTTCGGGTGAAACATAAATAATCACACTTCTTGAATGAACATCAATCACCGGATTCCCGATTTGGTTTTCCACCACAATCTCCCGGTCAATAATTTGGGTTACCGTCACCGTCCAGTCGTAATCCTGATACGTACGCAGGGTGAAATGCACCGGTCGGGTAAAGTCCATCCGCGTATCCATCGAAAGAGGCAAATCGTCTACCGAATCGAATCCTTCACGAGGAAAATGATTGTAATCCTTGCACGAAGCCGAATCGGGTAGCAGTTCGGCTTCCTCGGATATGCCGAGACGGGTAATCCGCAATTCGCTAAGGTCTACCGAATCGTCTACATAGAGCGTCACCGTGCGGTTTTGCGTACTGATGGCAGCCTGTACATTGCCACCTTCTTCACCCGCACGCTGTCCTTCTACTTCGAATGCCGTAATGTTTCCTTCCACAATGGGGTAAGGAATGTCGTTTTCTATCTTGCAACCATGCAGTGCCAGCAGGCATAACGTGGTATAAAGTAACTTCTTTATCATGTTTCGTATGCAAATAAATAAAGTATTCAAGTAGTAAAATTAAAGATAGAACGTCATACCAATGTTAATAGAAAACAAATCTATCTTGAAATTGCCCGAACTGGTGCGCCGCTTGCCCGTCTCTATTTGATTGGTCTGCTGGTTTTGCCACTTGAAGTCGAATCCCATGATATCCATTGATACTTCTACCGCAGCCCAGTTGGTGACAAATGCCGTCAAACCCGGCGCAATACCAATCTGAAGATGATGGGCTTTCTCAAAAGTCCCGTCATACTCCGTACCCGAACCGGTAGAGTTTTTACCGGTACTGTAACCATAAGAGAGACGAAGCTCATTGAACAAGCCGAATATCTTGCTGTTGCCTATCGGCATATAGGTGCGTAGAAAACCAGACACGTCATACCGATGCTGCAAATAGTAGAGGTCACTCAGGCTGATGTTCAGGTCATCGCCCAAATTCAAATTAAAATTGGGCATATCCAAATATGTACGGTTGTAGGCAAAACGGAATCCTGCCGCCATATTGTCGGCAAAAAAATAGCCGAAATAAGGACTGACTTTAAAATTGTATCCCTTGCCTTCCACGTCTTTCAGTACCAAAAAGTTCAAGTTGTCTTCTTCATGCTCCGAATAGGATACGCTTCCTCCTGCCATCCATTGTCCTTTAGGGATAAATACACGTTCTTGTACGCCCCGGTCGATGCGCTTCATCTTCCGTTCACGCTTCTGTGCTCCTGCCGTTACGGTTATAACCAAGAGGCAAACGATTGCTAAAAGTAATCTTTTGGTCATGTAAGGGTTGATTTTGTTTTATGAATATCCTCAATTTCCCCCAACAGGGAATAAGAAGCATTTCATGGTAAACTTCCGCCTTCAAGTATCCTTGCTTCTAGGACCAAGTATTATTGGATACTTTGCCATTTATCCTTGCTTCTATCGCGGTTGAAGCATAGTTTCATTTAGAAGGGAATAATTGGGCAACATGCGGATATTCATTTTTTTTGTTTATATGCTTTATATCGCCATAAAATGCCATTCCGAGCATAGTGAAGAATCTCGCGTGTATCCGCCTTGTACACGGATGCGAGATCCTTCGCTACGCTCAGGATGACATTACTAAGCTATCTTATTTATTTTTCCAAATAGAAGGTGTTCCTTCGTAGACAAGGCTGAAATCGTCTACATAGAGGGTACTGCCTTTACCACCCGTGAAATAATCACCGTATTTGCTGGAACTGCATACGATTATCAAATGCGTAGGCTGTTCACCAAATTGACTTTCTTTATATTGCAACGGTATATTGAATTCCTTCCATTCACCATTTGTATTAACACATTGGTCAACAGGTAGTTCTCCGTACGCAATAAACTGATCATTATTCCAAATATTTTGGGCTGTAAGAAGAGTCTCTGTTTTCGTATTGTCTACTTGATATGTCCCTTTTGACAGAATAATGAAAATAGAGCACAAATCCATATCACCTTTACTTACTGTATTTGCAGGTTGATTACCGCCAACATAATCTATTGCTACCGGTTTATATTGATACCATCCTTTGAAGGCAATAGGACGAGAAGTAAATGGTTGACCAAAATCAATTTTAGCTCCATTTATCCCTACCAAACCATTAAATCTACCATAATAGAGACTGGCGGCAGCCAATTTAATGAAAGCGTATTGAGTTTCCAATTTAGCTGCAGAATTACCTCCATACTTCACATCTGTGCTTTGAGTAGTCGGATTAATTCCAAAATTACCAGAACCCGGATTACTGCTATCCCACATATAATTACCACCGTTATAATCAGTCTCTGTTGCTGCATACCAAACACTTCCTGATTTATACCAATTTTCAAAGCCGGCATTCTGCAGTTGTTCTTGTGTAGCTTCTCCTCCCGTTGGAGCTTCTGCTGTTTTAATCGATTTTGCACCTTGAATCTCAACTCCATCTACATTTACCAAACGATATTCATATTCAGTATCTGCGGTCAATCCCGATATAAATGCCGTATAGATGCCATCCTTTTCCGTTGTTTTCACGTCAATCCAACCTTCATCATCCGCTTCCGAAGCTCTTGACTGAGAAGAAACAGCTTCACGATATTGAAACTTAATGCCTTCTGTGCTAACTCCGGTTCCGAATGTCAGGTTCTCTGCTTTTAAATAAACAAGATTATCCCATACACCCGTAGTTGTAGTCGCTCCGCTGGTAGGTTTGGTCGATACATTGAAGGTATACGAATATTCGTGCGTAGTAGGATCCACAGTAACCGAAATGCCGCTTTCGCCTGTACCCGACTCCTTAATATTTAAGATGAAATGGTCGCGGGCTTTCACCGGATTACCCTCCGCATCGGTCAACTCCTTACGCATCGAGTTCGAAGCACCTTCGTTGTTCACCACGGTAATATTCGCGAACAACCTTGATACCGGAAAATAGGCCGAACGGGTTTCCGTAGACTCAAAAGACAAGCTGTAAGTAGGCGATGCACCGTTAGAAACGGCATCATCGTCAACAGTTGCCGCAACAGAACGTACTTTTGTAAGCAATGCCTTATCAAAGTTCACGGTCACTTTCACATTTGCCAGTGTACACGTAATGGTTTCATTTACTTCACCACCCGCTGTAATCGTCACTTCCTTGCTGCCTGTATAATAAGGAATATCAAAACCGGCAGCCTGTCCGTCCCATCCATTGGAAGAAGCCTTGATGGTGTACGTACCTACAGGCAGTTCAATGGATTTATTTTGCCACAATTCCCAGTCTTCAGTCTCTTCTACTGTTTCGCCTTCTGCATTCACAATCTGTACGGCGATTTGTTCGGGTTTATAGTCCTCGGGCACATCTGCACGCGAGTTGGTACTCATGTCTTCGTTTACAGTCAAGCGAAGATACCCCGTTGCCCCTCCTGTCAAGTTTTCTTCTTGCTGGCAAGCAAAGAAGAAGAGGGTGCTTGCAATTAATAAAATAGTATATATGCGTTTCATTGTTCTAATCCTCCTCTCTTTACTCTGTGACTTTTACACTTAAACTTTCAGAAGCAGTGCCATTCGCATCGGTCACAGTAATGTTAAATACATGACCCTCCTCAGCAGTAGTCGCTCCCATTTGTTGCAAAATTTCAAAGAAACCTCCTACAGGAAATGTATAACTTGTATCGCCGGCCTGAGGCATTACCAACCCCTCAACAATGGAACCGATAACGGGACCTAAAGTTGTATTTCCAACAAGTTCCAGTCCATCTGCAAACCCCATAGTTGAAGTAATATCCGCAAAACCGACATTACCACCGACAATCTGAACCTTTACACTCTGTATTCCACCTTCCGCTGTAGAAGTAATCACTGCATCTGCATTCTTAGAAGCATCCGCAGGCAATGTATATGCATTTTGCGGTAATGTTACTGAAGGCAATTCCGGATCTGGAGTTGGAGTCGGCGGTTCCGGCTCTTTATTGTCATCATCACCATCATTACCCGGCTTAACCGTTACCGGCACATCTTCTGAATCTTCATCAAACGAAACACTTGCATTAATCGTAATTCCGCTACCTTGGATACCTGTCGGATCTTCTGAAGTATTTTCTTCCATTTGGATAGTCAACGCATCGCTGCCTGCCCAATTGCTGCCATCAGGTTTAGACAAGAGACGCGATTCGGTGACCTCCTGCCCTCCGCCCATCGGCGTAGCGGTAATAGCGACCTTGATTTCTGTAACATTCTCTGCTACCATCCAATAAACTGCAGCCGGATTCTTGTCTGTTTCGTCAAAATTCAAGATATTGTCACTACCATCGTTTATCGTAATGTCCCACGATTCAAACTTCGCCAAGAAATTTGCTGTATAAGTAAGCTGAATCTTCATGTTCTTCATGGTACACTTCACCTCGGCAGAAGATTCCACTCCCGCAGTAATCTTAATAGGTGTCGTACCCTCATAATAAGGAGTAGCCATCTGCGGCTCCAGTTCAGCATTGGAATGCGCCGTTACGGTATATTCGCCTATGGGCAGTTCCACCTTGCCCCCGTTTTCCGCCTTCAAGGCTGCATAGCTTTCGTATTCCTTGGAGTAAGAAGGGTCGGTCACACCAGTAATGGTTACCGGGAACTCATCGGCACTGACTGCTACACCTACATTTTCACCATCATCGCTTGCATTATCCGCACGCGAAACCACACTGTTTTGCGAAGCGTTGACCGCTACACCCAAGCTCAGGTATCCCACTTCGGAAGTCCCCGCACCGCTGCCTTTCAGTTCATCTTTCATCTCGCACGATACGAGACCGGCACAAAGCAGCAGACATGCCGTTATTGTATTGAATAATTTCATACGTTGTTCTGTTTTAAAGTTTGTTTATCTATTAAAGCCAATCCGAAGGGATTTCGATATCGATAGGAATATCATTTACCGAATTGTCTATCTCAATAGTAATACCCACATTTCCAGTCGCTTCTTCCACTACCGGGGCTATATTCAGCTTCCATGCCTTGGCTGCACTGATCTCGTGCGTCCTTACAATATCACTGGCACTTTTTCCTTCTTTATCTACCAGCTTAATGGTAGCAGTCAGTTTCTCTGTCCCATTTACTGCCATGTAAACCGGGTCGGCATAATCTTTTTGCCACGTATAAATGCTTTCGCCCAAAGCATCAGTTCCGGTAAACACCACATAATAATCATTGAAATAATCTGCCATCTTGGCATCAAAATTCACCGTTACCCGTGCACACTGTGGGGTGCAGTTCACCGTGGCAGTCGCCGTTTGGTCACTGTTCACATTAAAGCCAACACTTCCTTCCACATACATTCCTTTCGTGGTAGCACCAACCCCCTTGTAGTCTTCACCAGTAAAAGCGAGCACCGTATAACTTCCGTTATCCAATTCTATCAAATCTTGTGGAATAGTCGTACCTGTCCATTCGCAACCTTCCACCACATTCCCTTCTTTCAGAATCTGTACGGTGTAGTTAGCCAAATTGGTGTAATCCGATTCGGTAATAGCCCGCGACTGGAACTCTGTCCCTACATTCAGCGAAAGCTTCACCAAGCCTTTGCCTTCCGTTGCCTCCTGCACCGCTTCTTCGTCCGAAGAACAAGATGCCACAAAAGCACCCAGCGTCAGCATGGCGCACAACATTACTGCATAATTTTTCATTTTTCTCATATCTGTTATTTAAATTGGTTTTTCTAAGCGCCTTAGAGCCTGTTTCTAATTTCCACAAAAAAGTTTTTCTTACAAGACACCCTGTCAAGAACGGACTTTGTCATGGCCGATACGTGCATTAGAAACCTTTTAGCTTCGTTATTTATTGCTTATTTTTTCGACTGCAAAATTGCAACATTCCTTAAAATCTCACAATATCCATTTTTCTTATTTTTGTCCTATTCTTTATAACTGAATACTTTTTTCATAAAGACAGCCGCTTTTCGATGTCTTTTTTTCAGAAATCCGTCAAGAATTAGATTTGCAATATAAAAAAACGTATATTTGCAAACGACTTGATACAAACCGTAATTCATCATGGATACGAACGAAAAAGAATTGCCTAAGATTGACTTGCCCGAAGACTGGGTAATAGGAACCGGCATCAATAAAGACCTGCTGGCACTGTATACGCATTATCCCGTAAGGCTGAAATGCGAAATGTTCGTGCTGTGCCTCAGCGGAGAAGTGAATGCATTGGTCAACCTCAACGAAATACAAGTACACCCCAACGATGTGATTACATTAATGCCGGGAAGCATTTTTCAAATCAATGAAATACAAGGCGACCTGAAAATCTATTTCTTAGGCTTCTCTTCGGAGTTCATCGAACGAAGCAGGCACTCGCACTCTTTGCTCGACGCCATCTTCCTCACCTTGGGAAGACCGGCCATTCCGCTGAAACCGCAAGGGGCAGTCATAATGGAAAAATACCTGCAAATGCTCATCGCGATGTATGAAGGATTTAATGAGAAAATACGTCACGAAATAGCTCCCAACCTATATGCCGACATCCATACGGGCATCTCCATCCTTTACCAGACACGCCAATACGACAAAATCACCTTATCGAAAAGCGAACAACTCTGCCGCAGTTTCATGCAGTTGGTTACCCAGCACTATAACCAAACACGCAACGTAAACTGGTATGCACAACAGTTAAACATCACCCACGCCCACCTTTGCTCCGTTGTCAAACAAATAACGGGCAAGACATGTGCCGACGTAATCGCTTCGATGGTAATTATGGATGCGAAATCGCAATTGAAATCAACGAAACTCACCATTCAAGCCATAGCCGACTCGCTGAACTTCGCCAATATTTCATTCTTCGGCAAATATTTCAAACGGCATGTCGGCATCAGCCCTATGGAATACAGGAAACTTTAAACGGCAGGCTCTTATTTGCATTGTTTTATCTTCTCTTCCAACTGTAAAGCCGGAATGCCCAACTCGACAGCACGACTATAAGCTTGCCGTGCCTGCGCTTTTTTCTTTTGCTGGACATAAATGTCGCCCATCATCACATAAACATCAGCATCCGCAGGCTCTAAAGCGGAAGCTGCTTCAAGATCGATCAACGCCGCATCGGTAAAACCTTGTTCCAACTCGACATTGGCACGCATTTTCAAAAGGGAAACATCTTTCGGATATTCCTCTATCAGTTGGTTCAAACTCTCACGAGCCGCAATAAATTTTCCCTCCTTTTGGTCGAGCATGGCAAGACCAATACGGGCCGATTTATTTTTCAGGTCCTTACCAAGCAACACATTGTAATCGATACGCGCCTCTTTGTACTGATGCCGCTGCATATAAATATAGGCACGGAAAAAACGGGCTTCCTTGTCCTCGGGGATGAGGTCGATGACATTGCAATAATCGATATAAGCCTTTTCCGTCAGCCCTTTTTCCAAATAAAGAGCCGCACGGTTGAGCAACATCGCCGTAGCGTAGGGCGTTATGTTGAGTGCCATCGTATAAGCGTCTATCGCCTCATCGGTCTTCCCTTGACGTTTCAACACAGTACCTAAATTGGAAAAGAGTAAGGCATTTCGCGCATTATCGGGATCGAGCTTTAAAGCCTCACGGAAAAGCTGTTCGGCACGTGCCAAACTGTCCTTCTGCACACAGGCCATCGCTTCTTCTACCAATTCGTTGTAACTTTGGGCATACAGTCCGAACGAGCACAGACAGGCACACGCTATGATAATCAGTCTTCGCATAAAACAAATGTTTTCTTTCACCACAAATTACACTGATTTAATCTTTAAAATTATTAGAAGCTGTTTTGAATTTCTTCAAAAAGTTTTTCTTGGCTTGATGTATCCGT
>ULRH01031802.1_pt1 | contig 11922 bp, 10 predicted proteins | sample 1955271 | NCBI WGS metagenome assembly ULRH01 (sample SAMEA4835677, study PRJEB28245) | human gut metagenome | biome: gut microbiome; material: fecal sample | place: Denmark | collected 2008 | reverse complement strand
TATAGATTGATTTACAATATTTTATTCTATTATGCCAACATAAATATAATGCCAACATAAGGACGCTTATGTTGTACACTACATAAGCGTCCCAAAGTAATTGGCCGGATGGCATTTTCCGCCAGGTTGTTGTCCAAAAGCAGGCGTCCGTCCTCCAGGCGTCTCATCATGTTGTCCCACCGGGTATAGGCATACGAGACAGCTTTGCCGATTAGCGATTGGGGACTGTATTTGATGCCTTCCGTTTCCATCCACGTCTTCATGGCCTCCATGATTGGGCGTGTCAGTTCCCGGCGTTTCGCTTTGCGTCCGTCGGACGACAAGCCCGCCTTATCGCAGCAGTGCTCAATCCTGTACATGTACTGTATCTGGGCCAGCCCATATTCGGCTTCCTTTTTGTTTTCACCCAAGGCATGCTCAAAATCACGACGGATATGCGCCATGCAATTGACCAGCCGCACGTCGGGGTTGGTCTTGAAGGCTGTCTCATAGCCTGCAAAACCGTCGCATTGAAGGTATCCTTTGAAGTGGTATTGGCTTGCCAGTGATTCGATGACCGATCCGGACCGGGATCCCATGTCATAATGGAAGATGACCAGTTTTTCCATGACAGACCTGACCATCCAGAGGTATTCCCTTTCCGCCTTGTGCTTTCCTCTGTTGATGACCGGGATGGTGGTCTCGTCCGCCTGCACATAGTCGCAAGAGAAAACCTCTTTCTTAAGCGACTCATACAGGGGCTTCAGCAGTTCTACCGTCTTCTTGAACCATCCGTCCAGCGTGCTTTCCGTAAGGCCTTTCAGCCCGAGATGCCTGTATTGCCGTATCTGACGGTAGAACGGGACGTGGTATTCATACTTCTGAAGCAGTATCTCGGCAAGCAGGCTGGTATCAGCGATGCACTTGTCAACAGGCATCAGCGGCATGGGGGCAATCTCCACCCCTTTCTGTCCAGCCGGAGGAAGCATGGTGCTGTCCTTGAGTGCATATTTGGGACGGATGATTTCCTTGACGTAAAGCATCCCCGGCTTGTGTTTGACGACTTTTGTTATCTCTTCGCCTATTCTACGGTATAAAGACAGGTCAACACCTGTCGGTTCTATTGTCTCGGTCTCCAGTACGGGTAAGTCCTCTATCATTTTTCGGTTCTGACGATTCTGCTTCCGTACTTCCGCCGATTCCTTTTCAATCTTCCCAACGGCTTCGTCGCGCTTTTCTTCCGCCTGATGTTGGAGTCCGGCAAACTCGTCTGCAAAAAGATCGGGGATATTAGGGTCATATGCGCGAAGCTTCTCCGATTTACGACCAAAGAGCTGACGGTTCAGCCATGCGACCTGAGCCGTCAACTCTTTGATACGTTCCTGCAGGTTTTTAATCTGATCTGACTGTTCTTTATTGGTGGCAGACAACGAAGCAACAGTGGCATTCAGCCATTCTATCGTCTTGAGCAAAATATCCTTTTCTTCCATTGCCTGCTTGTTTTTTTGTTTGCGTAAAAATACTAAATATTAGCTAATTACACAACAAAACAAGCACTTTTATTCAACCTAAAAGCATGTCATACATGGTATTCCTTTCGTTCTGCCCTTAACCGCCGGAGTCTCTGTTCAGGATTCTCTTGAATGCCCTCGACCATCATCACCAGGTCACGCCATTCCATGGAATAACTTTTTGACTCAGGATCGTATTTGGGCAGTTTGAAGCGACCGGCTTCCAAACGTTTCACATACATCACCATGCCGCCGTCTTCCGCATGAAGCAGCTTCATAAGCCTGCGGTTGGAGCCGACGAAGATGAAGACATCGCCGTTCTTCACCTCACTTTTCATCTTTTCATGCACCACCCCGCACAGCGAACTGATGCCCTTGCGCATGTCCGTCCTGCCGGGACACAGGAAGTAGCGCATCGTGTCGTTCAAGTTAAACATGACCCTCCTGCAGACTTTGGTTCAACACTTCCATCAACAGCTGCTCTGAGCCGCTTCCAAAGTGGGCACGGAGTCCGTTGGGAAACAACAAGGCCACGCCGTAAGGAACCTGTTCATCCAAGGACAATTCTGCTGTTGGCCGTTTGATATTGATCGGAGCCAGCTCTTGTTTGATACTGTCTTTCTCGGCAGAGTATTTCTTTTGCCAATAGTGATAGGTGGAATAACTCACTCCTATCTGTCGTAGGTACGACTTCAATGACAGGCCGCTTTGTTGCACCTGCATTTCTAATTCTTCAAATCCAGTTCTGTTCATTGCTATTCGGTTTGATTGTTATGCGGGGGCAAAATTACAATCAAACCATAGGGCATGCAATGTGTATTTCTTAGAATGCTTACTTTGAACTGAATCCTCAGGTATTCACTTCGTGGTTGACCGTACTTGCTAACCTACGTAATATGTGCTGTCATCACGCGCAGGTGTGGAACAGGGATTTCATGCTTAACCCAGCAGAGCCACGTAAGGTTTCAAAAATCTGGATTGACACGTCTAAGTTGGATAAGAAAAAGGTATTCTATCGTCTGTTCATTATTAGATTCTTCCTTTCCGCTATCTCTCCAAGCAACAATTTTAATGGAAAAATAGCGGAATTATTATCCAAATTTCCGTTAATAGACATCACAGCTATAGGATTTTGTAAAGATTGTAAGGATGAATCCCTGTGGCAATAGGTAATTATTCGCTAATCAATGTGTAAGAAGCTGTTTTGAATTTCTCTAAAAAGTTTTTCTTGTCTTGATGTATCCGTTTTCACATGTGTTTTGGACGATTTTTTGTCCTTTCTGCTTCTATTCTTTGTCAGATAGCTCGCTATCTTCCTCATCCCACAAGCGGAAATGCCTCAAAAACTCATCCCAAATCAGCACACGATAAATTCAAAACAGTTTCAAAGATAATGTTTAAAATGGTGGTTCCTCCTCGGACGAGCCGAATAAGATATCCAATTCATCTTTTCCGTTATCAATGACGGACTGTACCGGGATACTCGCTTGTAGAGTTGTCCTTTCCACTTTCCATGCCCTGAACGAATTATACCATCTGCCTTGGTATTCTCTTGCGTTAATATCGAAGTAAACCGTTAATTCTTCACCTATCTGAATGTTGAACTGATTGATTTTGTCTTCTCCAAATACATCAAAGCATAACTTTTTAGGGTATTGCTCATGCGTTTCGATGACATATTGCTGGACACTCCACGGGGTATTGGTTGATGCGGATATTCCATTCCTTTTATCCAGCACAGCTATTATTTTCCCACCTATCTCAAATGACATATTCCTGTATTATTAATTTGTTCGTAATCTGTTCGTTGTTTTATTCTTGTACAGAAAAAGTATCCATATCTATCTTTAAATCCATCACGATATTGTCTATGCCGGCCTTTGTTTTAAGTAATGAGAGATGTAACGTATTGGTCAGGTCATTTCCTTCTATATCCATGTTGACATTATATCCGGCAGGTCTGAATACTCCTAACACTATATCGCTGATTTCATCCAGGTCTCCTACATACCTTAAATCACCCAATTGTGGATATTTGCCTTCTACGCCATCCCTGTTTTCAATCCACCAGTTGAGGAAAGATGTGGTCACAATGGTCACATTCCATTCTAAGGCTAATTTTTTAAGTGTAAAAGCGTGTCTTCTGTAACTTTGGGGCATATAGCAGTCGGTATTGATGTGCTGAAATCCGATGACGAATACAATTTTCACGCCTTGCTTCTGGACAACTTCTTTGATGCTGTCTGCCAATTCGCTCATGGTCAACAGGCAGAATCCTCCAGCGTAAGGCGGAACGTTGACGTATAAGGGAGATGTTGCAAGTTGTCTTGTGGCTTTTTCCAACTTTTCTTTTTCTTCGGGTGAAAGGACTGCATTTTTTCTAAGCGCATGGCAAGGCAATGCAGCTACATTCGCCATAAGCTGATGGATGAACGTTCTTTGATTGGATTCCAGGCAAAAGATAGCCGTGGGGATTTTGTCCGTCAAAGCAAACTTATGAGCCAAGGAAAGGCACAAAGCCGTTTTTCCCATACAAGGTCTGCCTGCTATCGTGACAAGCTCTCTCGGCTGGAATCCCCCGATAAGGTTGTCAAGGCACGCAAACCCTGTGTTGAACGTATGACAATTGCCCTTGTTTTCCAAAGGACAGTCATTCAGTATTTCACTAATATGCTGGCATCGTATCATAATTATGTTGTTTTATCTGTTTCTTCAGTTCTAATTTTAAAATTCTTAAAGTCAAGAACCCATTTGTTTTCGATTAGGAATTGTATTCCTATTGATTTATTTATAAAGAACTTAATTGTGCTAAAGATTTAGTCATAAAGTACATGCTATGTAAAACATTCTTAAACGAAAAATGATCAAAGAGAAAGTTTACATTTTGTAGCAATAAAACGTAAGCTATTTACGACATCATCAAAAGATTCATTTTTTAGCCACAATAAGTAGCAATATAATTCGTAGTCAGGAGTTCTATTGACATCTTTCTCATAAACGGCTTTCAATGCAGGATTTTCACTTACTTTTGTCCAAAATACAATTCCATTTGTGGTTAGAGGCAACCCTAAGGTTTTTAATTTTTGTTTATAGCTTTTTATGTCAAAATTATCTTCAGCGACGCTTCTGTGGCTTAAGCCATTTCTGACGTTTCTTATATATTCTAATATATGCTTTTGCTTCCAGTCTATTTTGAATTCATTTACGAAAGCATATAACTTCGCACTATAAGATATAGCAATTAGAGACTTGGCTGTTTCTATTTTGGCATTGGGATAATAAAACTTAATATGCTCAACGATGTCTTCAAGAACTCCGTTGTTTTTTTGGTCATAATAATAATTTAGGAGCATTTCTAATTGAAGTTGAGCATATCTACAAAACTCAGCAAAACTTATAGAATGATATCTTGTTCCATAACGGTAACGGAACATTTCTCTGTTGTCTGATATTAAGAGATTCCTTACTTCTTGTATTTTAATAAACGAATAGTCTATTATTGAAGTTTTAGAATCAACAAAATAATCAAGCCCCAAATATTTTTCAATATGCTCAATACGTTTTTCATCAAGCGAAAAAGATTTTACAGAAAGCTGTAAATTCAAAGCTTTCCGTAACTTTAAACCGAATTCGGCATTTTCATTAGCCAAGCGTATTACCTTTTTTAAAACTTCTCCTAATTTATCATCCATGTCCTATATCCAATAAAGCATCCAATTCTTTATTAAGTTCGTCCACGTCAATAGGCTCAAATGGCGGTACCGTGACTTTTTTGCTGAGATGAATCAGCCAGAACTGTTTGTCATTTTTGTCACGGCATATTGATATTGACAACTGCTCTTTTCGCTTTTCCATCTCCGGCTTTATTCCATTATTGACCGAGGCGAATATTTTTTTACCGTCGAGCATGAAGTAAGCATAACGGTGTGGTCTGGCCTGTTCTCCGCTGTCCGTCATAGTCTGTTCCACTGATGTCTCAGACTCTGTTATAATCACTTCAGTGGTGTTTTGCTTCTCAAAATCCAGCAACGGTGTGGTCTCCACGTAAGTGATTGAGTGGGCGGTGGTCTTCAACGGGTCACGCGTCTCACGGACGAGTTTCTCAAACTTATCATGCAGACGCTTGTAAACACTATCGTTTTCACCTTTGACCATTTTCATGTACATCAGTTTTCCGTCAAGAACATTCACCAGGTCAGGATTGCCTTTTTTCACATGCCCCTTTTCCTCCTTGTACTTCGGGAAGAACTTGGAATAGGTCACACCGTAACCATACCTGTCCCAAATGTAAAGTATATTGCGTATGTCACGCACGTACTTTTGCGTTACATTCAGTTTGTCGCTTACAATTATGCCTGTTACTTCCTGCCTGCCGCCTATTTTCTGCAAACGGGTCTTTTTCTCATTTATTGTGAAGCCTTGGCTTTGTATTATCCGTACCAGTTCTTTACGGAAATCTCCGTCTTTTTGATATACATTGTGCATTGACGAAAAAGTTATGTCGTCTGCATAACGTGTGTAGCGCAGCCCAAAACGTTTGGCAAGTCCGGCGAGCCTGCGGTCAAGCGTGTCGCAAATCATATTTGTAATGATAGGCGATGTAGGTGCACCTTGCGGTAGCACGTAAAAGTCTTTCTTTGTCCCGTTTTCAAGTGTACGTGTTTCTTTCATCGAGCATATGCCAGCCAACACATTAGCCACAGGTATGGGAAAGTTGAAAGGCTCAAGCTGCAAGCGCTTCCAGACACGCGGTTGCTCTATGCTCGGGAAAAAGTCTTTCAAGTCAATGTTGAAGATATAGTTCTGTCCTTTATGAACATTGGCGTTGGTTATGACAGACCGTTGCTCGGTGAAGCCCATTGCATAGTCAGATGGAGAGTAAACAGCCTTGAAAATTTCGTTTACATACCGCAACAGCAACATGAAACTTTGATTCCTCGGCGCAGTAATCTGTCTGTAACCGCCTGATTTCTTTTTTATCTTGAACTGTTTGTAACGGTGAAACGTGTGATTGGGGTTACAATAAAAGGTTATATGTTTCATCGTAAATGGATAAAACTTATCAATCTGCCCCATTTCTTCCATTTCATCTTGTTTAAGGTGATTGAGCAGAGCAAGAATGTCATCCTTGCTTTCCATGCGGTGTGCCAATGCTGCTATTTCTGTTTTATCCATTTTGGTTTATATAAATTAAAAGCGGTCATTGGCTTATCTGTGCTGAAACGTTCTTTTCTTTATGTAAATCCATCTATATAAGTATATCAAAATCTAAGATGGAGTTAGTGCCATAAACAATGTTAGCTTTCACGGACAGACATTGTTATCTTCAAGCCCAGATGAGCAAGAAGACATCCCGCGAATCCACTCCCGAAAGAGCAGGGCTTACGCCACGCAAGACGAAGTTCAAAATGTAGTTTCAGTCGACAGACTTGCCAAAGACCGCCTTATTTAATTATTCGATTGCAAAGTTATATCATTACTGCGAAATCTTTGTTCGTAATAGAGGATAAATTTGCATTTAAGCCATCTATATTTGCTCAGTCAATATTCCAATAAGCATCAGGCTCTCCGTCCAAAGCATCATTTATATCTTGGTCACTCCATCCCATTACATCTTGAGCGTAAGTGCCATTGTAGTCATCATAGGTTTTCTGTTCTCCAAGATATTCATCACCGTAACTATTGGGTTTTATGACTCGCTTAGGTAATGATGGATTTAGGTCGTGGAAATAGACATTTCTTGCAATGCCATTTTTGACAACTCTCGTAGAATAACGTTTTTTGCCTTTAAACATCCAAACCTCGTCATACACACACGGTAAAACTTCTTCTCCATTTTCATTGATGATTCCCCACTTGTTGTCATTGTTGGCGAGATTAGAAGACTGTTTTCCAATCTTTACCCTGCATAATCCTTGTTCAAAGCCTTCAATCCAATCGTACTTACCGAATGGAACGATTTCGTTTCCTTTGCTGTCTATTGCACCCCACTTGTAATCAGAGTGCTCAACGACTGTTATCTCACCATAATTGTTCTCTACAATATTTCTCATTTTCACCTCCATTATTTATTTTTTCTGATGCAAAGGTAGTGATGTGTAACGAACTCTATTTTCGCACTTTTAAATATTCTTTTTCCATTTCGAATATCCGCTCCCAAATCTTGTCCTGAATCTTAGATGGCTCAAGCACTACAAGTTCTTTACCGAAAGAAGCTAATTCGCGTATCAGCTCGTAATTCTCTTTGCAGTCAATACGATAGAAGCGGCCACCGTTAAGTGCAGGATACTTCTCTCTGAGTTCTGATGTTTTCGCATCATTCAGTGTACGTTGTGATTCATGTATAGGTTTTGTGGCAACATAATCCTTTGACAAATCGCTCACCCAAAAATATATTTCATACAGCGGGCTATCATCAAACAATGTCACACCAACGATGTCTTCAAACCGTTCATTAAGGTCGCCTTCGTAGTCAATATATTTATGTGAGGGTAGTGGTACTACATCATCAATACGGTCAAGAGCGAAATTTAAAAGTTTCAGGTCGCTCTCGGCTGAACCGAATAAATACCATCGGCGATTATATTCTTTCAGTAAATACGGATATATAACAACTGTCTGCTCTTTATCTGGAACATCGAATTTATGGTAATGTAACTCTATTACTTGGTATTCGGATATAGCAGTGAAGAGTTTGCCAAAGATATTTGAGCTTTCAAGTGGATTCTTTGTAAATGATATAATTTTTCTTTCAGTATGCTTTAAACCAAGTCCAAGTCTCAGACCTTCTAATCCTTCCAAGTTTGGAAGTCCATCAAACTGACCTAACAGCGACAAGGATTCTTTCAATAGATATTCTTCGTCATCAGTAAGAGGTTTGCTAAATATAGAGAAGTTTGGATTGGCATAGCGTAGACACTTTTTCTTTCTGCCATTCTTTCCATCTACAACGTAATAACGATCGATGTCCACTTCCTCAAATGGACCTTTATATTCAAGATATTCAATATCCTTTTCAATCGTCCTGCGTCCTACACCATCAGTATCTGGATTTATGTCTGAAAGACGATTATTTACCTCTTCAGTCAAATCGTCAAGTGAATAATTGTGGTATCTGTTGGACAACAGTTCGTCCAATATTTTGTATCTTGTCATTGCGTTTTTGTTCTTTGGCATAATTCATGTATTTAGTAGAGATGAAGATTTCGTATCACGACCGTTCCGTCATTACCAACCATCATTAGCTTTTTATTATTAAGCGAGAAAGAACAAGAAGATACAGATTTTGCTTCATTTGTATCAGCTATTCCAGTATCTGACAAATCATCTATAGTCGGCATTATTTGTTCATTAGGATTATTTACGGCATGGATATACACGCTTGTTGATGGTTGATGTCCCCAATTAGAGTTTTTGGAGTTATATGAAACATACCCCTGGTTGGATAAAGCCATGTATTTTCCATCGGGACTAAATGTGAGAAAGTTTCGATTCCTAACTTCTTTTATATTTTCATTATTGCAAACATTTCCACATAAAAGTATAGGATGACTATCATAAGCCGCATAAAAACCATTTTTAGTGAAGGCTGTAGTCCACACAGCATAGGAAGTCGTACTGTTTGCTATTACTTTTTGTTTAATCATGTCATAAACCAAGAATAATCCACTGACACAATACCCATTTATTTCTGTATTGTTTGGATAACGCCCCGCAATTGCAATGTATCGCGAATCGTATGAAAAGGCAACATAGTTTAAGAACCACAATACGTGTCCAAGCTCTATTTCGCAATAAATTTCATCCGTTCCAGTTTTCCGTATTATTGCATATCCTAGCTCTTCTGCAATTTTATCTTTGAAATCATTGATTTTAAGAAGGTCATCAATTTTTTCGCCGTTAAAGAAGTTCTTATGAGCATAGATAAATTCTTTACGAGCTTCTTTCTTTTCGTCTTTCGTTTTATCATCTATTTTCCATTCGTAATCATATTTTTCTGCCAAAGCATGCCATTGCTCTTTTGATATAAATGTATCGTTTACTTTATCATGATATTTTACATACTTGCTCAATGCGCTGTCCGCATACAAATTACCATCAGGACTGACAAAGCCATAATTTGTGATAAAATCTTGATTTATATACTCTTTTGTCAAAGGATCTATTATCCTTGGGCGACGGTGGCTGTCGTCAACCTTGAACAATGGACGATACCCGTTAATTTGGGATATGAAATTCAGATTTGGAAAGTTCTGTACTTCTTTCGTCTCTGTATTCATCAAAAACATTTCTTTATCTTTCTGGAAAATGATGTTTTTTCCATTATCAGACATTAACACATTGCCATAAGATGAAGAATCGAACAAAGACTCTAATATTTCCTCATTTACGAAGCTGTCTTTAGTCCCTGATATTCTGCCAAGAAAAACATGACTGCCTTTGATGGAAATTGCATAATTTTTCTTTTCTGACAAAGCCGTGATATTTTCAGGAAGGGTAAGTTCTTCATTCCATAACATAACCCCATGATAATACAAATACCTTCCACTATATCTCAAGGTGTTCTCCGACGGAAATTCGGTCAAATATGATGAAGAATTATTAAAATCCAATTTGTGGAACGATGCATTTTCTTGTGAAGAGAAAGCATATAATGCTTTTTCCTCTTTTTGTTCCAATATCCCATATTTTTCAAAATATCTCCAATCAAAAATACCTCTTATCTGATGAATGGTCTTGCCATTAGAAAGTTCATAAACATCTTCAGTTCCATAATTGTTTTTTCTGGAAATTATGATTTTGTTTTTAAATTGGTGTATAGTTGCATCTGCATTATAGGTAATCTCTTTGCCTTTTATTACGGATATATGGTTAAAAGTAGTAATGCACAGACTGTCTCCCCAAAACTTTATGGTAGGGAAATTATTATAGACTTCTAATTTAAAGTCACAATCAGATATCTTCAAAAATAAGTTGCTTCTTTTACGTTTTGCGCAATATCTGTTTATCGTGTATGAACATTCATTTACCAAATAATAAAGCTGCTTTGACAAGACATAAAGTCCTTGTATTTCAATGTGTTTGTAGGAAATGTCTATACCGCCAAGAAACTCTGGCTTTTTAGTGTTGAATAAATCTAACTCACCTGCTAGTTCAAGAAGTTTTTCCACTTTTATCTCCTCGGCGTGAATGTCATTTATTTCAATGCCCTCACAGGATGATATGGGATATTCGGAGGGTATATACCACGTTTGGTCTGATAAAATATCTTTTACAGATATAACTGTGCAGCTTATTTGTTGTCTAAGTTCAACATAATAGTGTCCATTTGTAAATTTAATAAATTCGTTATCATTGAAAACATTTTTTATCGTTTCAAGAGAGTCCAATGATATAACATCTATTTGTTGGTTTTTATATATACAAATAATTCTACTTTCTTTGCAAACGGAGAAATGTTCGCATTCATATTCTTTTTTGTCAATGATGGTGTCGGTAAATCGATAAACATTCAACTTCGTAGCATTACCTGTTTCATCCTTAACTATTAAAATATTATCTTGCAATAAAATCTCATCTGTAAATGTGATAATGGGAGTTTGTTCTGTCAATGAATATAAAGTATTCTCTTTATGTTTATCATTGCTTAATAGAATAATATCCTTATTCACGTAAGAAATCTTGTCTGGAGATATGCTTTCCACATATTCTTCACCACTATCACGATTATAAAAATATGTACGGTCTTTCATGACAATAAAGCACCACGGTGTTTCATCAAAGACATAACTATTTTTATGTGTGCTGCCACCAAATTTAATGGCATCTTTTACTTCAATTTCAACTGCACTTTCTTTATCATCGGGGAATTCAATGACATATCTACCAGGCAACTTAAATGCATAATTCGCCTGTAAAGTTTTCTCATTTAAGAGCAAGAAAGAAAAAACAGGCTTATCAAGCTTTGATTTATCAATAGGATAGATGAGTACCATTTTCTTTTCATCAGAAAAGGATTGGATACTAAATTCTGTATTTAGATATCCTATATGAGGGTGTACTGATAACTTTGTCATAATCGAATTAAAAAAATTATATGCAAAGTTATAAATAAAGCACGAACTCTATATTCGTAATATAGCCAAATCTCGAAATTGCACTATAAAACAGTTTTGATTTTATTCGATAAATTTGTTAAGCATGGTTTATGAATGCGACCTTACCATAGTTTCCGCAGTTTCAGCAAGGAATTCGTAATCGATGGTCAGCTTTCTGAAATTTTCCAGCCATGAGAAAGAGCGTTCCACAATCCAGTGTTTGGGAAGTACCTGAAATTTGGATGGACATTCATCCGGTCTTGTTGATAGAAAGGATTCCATTCATTATCTCCCCACCGTCAAGTTAGAAGTGCAACTCCGCCACCGCCTTCCTC
>ULRH01032376.1_pt1 | contig 11931 bp, 9 predicted proteins | sample 1955271 | NCBI WGS metagenome assembly ULRH01 (sample SAMEA4835677, study PRJEB28245) | human gut metagenome | biome: gut microbiome; material: fecal sample | place: Denmark | collected 2008 | reverse complement strand
CGTTGATGTTCTCGTTGAAGTGGGCGAGCAGGCGGATGAGGTACGTGGGTGTGCCCGAACGGAACCAGTAGTCGTATATCCGCCGGCTGTCCAGCGCGTTGAGCAGGCTGAAGGGATTGTACACGTCCGTCAGCCGGTCGCTGAAGTGGTAGCCGTCGTACTGCAGCTTCAGCCGCTGCTTCATTTCCTCCGGCGTACAGCGGTAGTCCGCGGCCATGTCGGCAATGGGTTCGGGGAAATAACGGTCTATCTCGTCCTGCGTGATGCCGCACAGCGTCTCGTAACGCCCGTCCATGCTGATGTCCTTCGGCTGGTTGAAACCGCTGAACACGCTCACCTGCGAGAACTTCGTCACGCCCGTCAGCAGCACAAACTGCAGGTGCTCGTCTGCTGCCTTGAACACGGAGTAGAAGGCCTTGAGCACGTTGCGGTGCCGGTCCTCGAGCGAGGCGTCCACGTCGAGCACGTCCAGCATCGGTTTGTCGTATTCGTCAATAAGCACCACGGCCCGGCGTCCCGTCCGCTCGTGGGCGGCACGGAGCACCTCCACGAAGCGGTCGCCGATACCCAATGCTTTGATTTCAGGCGGAAGACCGTATTGATTCATCCAACGGGAGACATAGAAATCCAGTTTCTGTTCCAGTTCACCGGGATTGGTGAAGTTCGTGCTGTTGAAGTCCACATGAAATACGGGATGCACGGCCCATTCCGTTTCCAGTCGCTCCATGGCCAGCCCGCGGAACAGCTCCCTGCGGCCCAGGTAATAGTTCTTCAGCGTGGACACGAGCAGGCTCTTGCCGAAGCGGCGGGGGCGGCTCAGGAAATAGATGCTGCTTTCGTGTGTCAGATTGTAGATTAGCTCTGTCTTGTCTACATAGACGTAACCGTCTTCAATGATACGGTCAAAGCTCTGGATTCCGATGGGGTATTTCATGACTGTGGTGTTTGATAGTTTTTGCAAAAATAAGATATTTCCCGTTCTTTTTCTTATTTTGCCTTTACATTTTAAACACATATGGTTATGGTTAAAGGAAAAGAATCTTTGACGGCCTGTATGGCCGCCCTGATCCTCCAATTGGAGAAAGAGGGACGTCCCGGCACGGCGCACGTCTATCGCAGTACGCTGCGTCGTGTGCTCGACTTCACCGGGGGCGTTCCTCTTTCTTTTTGTGAGGTGACCCCTCTTTGGTTGAAAAGTTTCCAGAACTACCTGCAAAACAGGTTTGCCATGGGCCATTCATCTGTAAAGGTTACTGAAACCTATTTCAAACGGCATACAGACGAACGTATCGGACAGATGAACCGGGAGATTCTTTCACAAGTATTTTGTGCCTGATCTCTTGGGGCTTTTCTTTTGCCTTTGGGCGGAAGTGTCCCCCAATTAGGTGACAACCGTATAATCAGGTTGTAATTTGGTGAAAGGAGATTATTTTACGTTTCGGGAAAGATGTGCAGATACGGTTACTTTGTAGGTAACGGTGAAAGACGTTTTTCAAGACTCTTCTTCCTTTCACACGGAATGAAAAAAGTTCTTTCAATGAAACTTCACTACAAGAAGCTGTGTGTCAATAGCTTGTAGTGAAACCAACAATTTTCCCTCCTGTAACTGTGAAAGCAGTGTGAAATACATCTCGTTTCACTTCATTCGGTTGCTGTTCAGTGTTTTATGCTTCGTGTGAAGCCTTGAAGGCAGAATCTGGAAGAGAACTTGTAAACAGCTACTTTAGCGTCATAAACATCTACTTTAGCCGCGTAAACAGGCACTTTAGCAAAGCCAACATCTATATTTGTGGAGGGCGGTTCCTTTCCGTAGGCAGGTCCGGCCTCACAGTAGGGGCGTGAAGCGGAGGGCGGTTTTCAGGCGTATAGAAGGACAGGCTGTCTGAGCGTAGCGAGTTCCTGTCCTTTAGCCTGGAAGTCGTCTGGAGTAGTCCCGGAAGTGCAGACGGGGCCCTTTCTTTTTGATATCTTTTTCTTTCGGGCAAGCGAAAGAAAAAGTATGAATTGCATAATTGAATTGTAATTTTTAAATGTTAAAATCTTGTTTCAGTTTGTTTGTTTGTAAACAAAATTTTTAAATTTGTACCATTGATTTAAATCAATGTTACCTACAAAGTAACAGAAAAGTCTGTTTTTTTATTGAGATTGAAAGAAATCGTGCTATAAAAATGAAAAATATGAAACGAATCTTGCTCTTATGGATGCTGTTTGTCAGCATTTCTTTGTCGGCTCAGGACTGGGCTGTCAAGACCAACCTGCTTTACGACGCGACAGCAACGGTCAACCTTGGCGCGGAAATCGGTCTTGCCCCCAAGTGGACGCTGGATCTGTCCGCCAACTACAACGGCTGGACTTTCAACGACAACAAGAAGTGGAAGCATTGGCTGGCTCAGCCCGAAGCTCGCTACTGGTTGTGCGAACGCTTTAACGGCCACTTTGTCGGTGCTCATCTGTTGGGCGGACAGTACAACTGGGGCGGTATCAAGATGCCGTTCGGACTCTGGAAGAACCTGGAAAACTACCGCTACGAAGGTTGGTATGCTGGCGCCGGTCTGGTCTATGGTTACCAGTGGCTGTTGGGTAAACGTTGGAGCATCGAGGCTGCCATCGGCGTCGGCTATATACGCGCTCATTACGACAAGTACGAGTGCCCTGAATGCGGTGAATGGAAAGATAGCGGCAAAAAGAACTACCTGGGTGTCACCAAGGCTGCCGTTTCTCTGATATACATTATTAAATAAGGGAAGGAGGAAGAATATGAAAAAGATGATGATATTCTTTGCATGGATGTTGGCGGCATGTCCGATGGCTGTTCTGGGGCAGACGCATTACCTGGAAAACCTGACACTGGAAAATAGTAAGGTGGAGAAGGTCGGGCGTAGTGTTCGGGTGAGTGCTGACATCCGGTTGGACGCTGTGGAACTGAACCGTCAGCAGACCTTGCGGCTGGTGCCGGTTTTGGTATCGGCCGATGGTAGTCAGCAGATGGAGCTGAAGCCGGTGGTGCTGGAAGGCAAAGTTCGCAATAAGGTGACTGAACGTAAGATCGCTTTAGGTACTATATCAGAAGAAGAGGGGCTTGTGCGCATAAAGCGTCAGAATGGAAAGCCGCAGACGGTAGATTATACTACCGAGGTGCCTTTCAACCGCTGGATGGTGAACGGACGCCTGGAGCTGCGCGGTTATGTCACGGGCTGTGCCGAGTGTTCCGAAGGCGATGAGGTGTTGGCCGCAGGTAGCATCTTGCCTTATCAGGATCCGGTGCTCGTGGTTTCTCCGTTTGTACAGCCCGAAGAGGAAGAAGTGAAACGGCGTTCAGAGGTAAAGATGGCCCGTCTGGAATACCCTGTAAACGGCTACAACGTGTTGCCGAACTTCCGTAAGAACCGTGCCGAGCTGGATAGTGTACAGCATTCGCTCGAAACAGTGAAGCGGAATCTGAACCTGACCGTGACGGGCATCTATGTCACCGGTTATGCGTCTCCCGAAGGCTCGATGCCCTACAACCTGCGTCTTTCCCAGCAGCGTGCAGAGACATTTGCCGCTTACGTGCAGAAACAGAATCCCGAACTGAAAAAGGAACTGTGGCACGTGTCCTGGAAAGGCGAGGATTGGGACGGCTTTGTGGCTCAGGTGAAGCAAGCCGAAGGGTGGCCGGCCCGTGCAAAGGTACAGGAAGCCATCGACCAGTGTGATGACAATCTCGACGGCTGCGAATGGAAAATCCGCCAGCAGCTTTCGTCCGACGACTACCGCTACCTGATCGACGAGCTTTATGCCCCGTTGCGTCGCAACGAATACCGTATCGAATACAACGTGCGCAACTTCACGCTCGAAGAAGCCAAAGAAGTGCTGAAGACCCGTCCCGACCTGCTCAGTGTGGCAGAGATACAGCGCGTGGCCGACAGCTATGGACGCAACTCCGATGGCTATCGTAAGGCCCTGAATGTGGCGGTGCGTACCTATCCCGACAACTTTGCAGCCCGCAACAACGCCGCCTTGGCTGCAGTCGAAACGGAACACTACGACGAAGCCATCGCCCTGCTGAAGGGTGCAACGGACGGAGCTTCGCTCAACTTGCTGGGCGTGGCCTACTATAAGAGCGGGCAGGCCGACAAGGCGGAGGAAACTTTTGCCCGGGCGGTCAAAGCCGGCTATAGCGATGCTTCCGGCAACCTGAAACAGCTACAGGAAGCCAAAGCACTGTTCAGCGAATAAGTTTGAGAAAACAGAGAGATCAAACAATAGATATTTATTAACTAAAATTTGTGATTATGAAAATGAACAAGTTTTTTATGCTCGGATTGGCCGGATTGGCTTTTGCGGCATGTAACAATGAGGAAGAAATGGGAAATCAGTTCCCAGAGGGAACTGGTGCGGTAACTGTTAAAATTGTAAGTCCTGCAATGACCAGGACTATTGAGACAGGAACAACGGATAACAGTGTTAAGGTGACAGGTGATGTTACAATCAAATTGGAGGCTCAAACAGGTGGTGATGAGATTACGTTGACAGCAAAAGAGCTCGAAACTCAGAACAAAGTTACGTTTTGGAATGTAAATGGACCGACTAAGGTAACGGTTACTATGAACGGTGGTAAGGTTTCTTATGTAGGTGATGCACCTATTATTTTTGAAGGTAAAGCTCCTGCCTCTATTCCGGCTTATGGCGAAACCGAAACCATTACATTGACATCAACAGTCGTTTCACCGGGTGAACAGGGGGGCGGTGTCTATGAAGAAGGAGCTGAATCCGGTGATGAAAAGAAGGATTACCAGCTTTATACCGCTACCGTGCAGCTGGCTATTCCGGTAGCTCGTCTGGAAGTTTCCGGTATTCAGCATATCACAACATCTGGTTCGCATACTGCGGATGATTGCGCATACCAGACATTGACCATCGCTGGTGTTTATCTGGATAATGTATATGCAACCGGTTCCGGTGTGACCTATGCAAATGGAGCCTTCCCTTGTGTTTCCGGCATTGCTCCTACTGACTACAGCTATGATGGCGAGCATGGTACAGGAATCGAAGCAATCTGGAAAGACGCTGCTACTTCTACCAATTTCCTGACTGCGGATGCAGTATGGCCTGAAACAGTAGGTCAAGCATATTCCTATTATTTCTTTGGTGCTGACAGTGAAGAGAATCTTCCGAAATTCAAAATCTACTTTGATACATCTGTTGCGAAAAATCCCGAATCTCCGCTTCCTGCACCTCGCTATGCCATGATTACCAAATACTGGAATGAAGATAGAACTCAACCAATTACCAAATTCGAGCCGGGGCACATTTACCGTATCACAAGCGCTCAATTGACAGATAAAAACATCATCGGTGACGAAGGTGGTAATACGCTGTACGGTGTAGAAGTTACCGTAGAAGAAGCGACTTGGACTGTTCAAACCATTGAAGCTGATTGGGCTGGAGATAATTAATTTGATTTCATAAAACCTTTAAATAGATATCCAACCGGGCAGTTGGACTTACCGACCGCCCGGTTGATAAAACTGTTCACAGGAGAAAGTCCTGTAAGAAAAGGTGAAACGTGAGTGTTATCACCTTAAAAAACTGAAACTTAACAATCGCCCTCTAAGGGCAATCCTAAAAACTATTGCAATGAAACATTGGAAGAACATAGTATGGATGTTGCTGCTGGTTCCTGTCCTGGTGACCAGTTGTATCAAAGATGAGCTGGAAGATTGTCATAATGTGACTATCTATTTCCAGTATTTGGCAGATGGAGACAAGGATGTGCTCTACCAATACATGGACAAAGTAGACCTCTATGTATTCGACGAGGGTGGACATATACTTGGAGTGGGTACATACAACCAGGACCAGCTGAAAAACTTCTCAGCCGTACCTTCTTTCAAGCTGACCCCCGGCAAACGTTACAAGGTAGTAGCCGTGGGCAATGCGTACGACCATACGCAAGTTGTCAATCTGGAGTCATCGACCAGTTTTGACGAAATCTATATTCAAGATCCGAATTGGGGAGTTCCCGATCCGGTAACCAGTCATGACGACAACTACATGGGGCAGCAGGAATTCGTGATGCCCGATGGAAACTATGTGATGTACCGCGATACGGTGACGCTCTACAGCTCGCACGTAGATGTGGACATCGAAATTGTGGGCTGGCCGGCTCCTGCGACGCGCGGCGAAATGCCCCTGAATGTGCGTATCGAAAACTCCAACGCACAGACTTCTTTTAACAATGAAATCAATCTGGACGAAAAAGGCACCTATTATCCCGAGCTGTTCTACGACTTAGAGACAGGCATCTATCACACCAGCGACCTCGCCCTATTCCGCATGGATTACAACGGTGAACTCCATGAGAGCCATTGCGAACACGAACTGGTGCTGTGTACTTCAGAAGGGAAAGAATTGGTTCGTGTCAACATATTGGATTTTTTAAACCGTTACAAAGAATATGTAGACGTAACCAAACAGGAAGCCTATTTGCCCATCCGAATAGAATTTATAGAAACGGGTGTAACCATCAAGCTGCCGGAATGGTACGTGGAAGACGTCATTCCAGACTGGCAATAATGTAGAAGGGAGGAATAGAATTATGAAGAAACTGACAAAGAAATACAGTGTACAACTGGCCGGATTGCTTCTGCTGCTGGCCCTGCTTCCCGTGTCTTGCATCAAAGATGATTACGCTGCGAAAGAGAAGGCAACGGTACAGGTGACGTTTACGACGCGAGCCATCAGTGGCAGTTCGGACACCGACGCCGAAGCCCTCGAAATGTACGAACACATGAGGACGTTGCGGGTGATTGTGGCGCGTGCAAGTGACAATGATATATTGTATAATGTGAAGTACGATATTGCGGAAAACGAGACAAGTAAGACCATTACTTTTAGCGAGCTGACAATTGAAAAGGGAGGGGAATTATTTGATTTTTATGCGATTGCAAATGAGAGTGGTGTTGGCTATACTAGCGATTGGGCTACTATTACGGTGGATCAATTGGAAAATATATCTCTTACTGAGGATGCTCTTGCTAAATTGAATTTGGGTAAAACTTATATCCCTCAGACTGCACATGCACAGATTAATGTAGGAGAAGCTACAGGTGATGTAACAATTCCACTTCAGTTTGCCGTAGCAAAGGTTCGCCTGACGATTGAAAATACATCGACTGATCAGCAAACGGTGAATAATATCAGCCTTTCGGGAGTGAATACAACTTCTACGAAATTATTTGGTGCAACGCCTGTTACAGCAACCGGTACAGGTAAAGCTCTTTCTCTTGGAAATATGGTTTTTTCTGCCGAAACCAATGGCACTCCGGGCAAAAATACCGTTTATGCTTATTTCTTTGAGAATCAGAATAGTAAGGGCTATACGCTTACTGCATTTTGGAAGAAAGAACAAACATTACTTTTACAAACAGGCTCCGATGATAGCAAACAAACTATTAAGGAAATACCTCGTGGTACTGAGCTTAACATCAACATTACACTGAACGCAACCTCTGAACCGAATTTCAACATCGAGGTTGTTCCTTGGTCAGAAGTGAACGTGGATGTACCACCGTTTGAATAAACTAAGAAAGGAGGATTCTAAATGAAAAAGATACTGCATACAATATATATTGGCGTTTGGCTCAAGGCAGCCACTACTTTACTCTGTACAAGTTGTGTGGACGATGATTTAATGGGTAATAAGGCCGAAGTCGTGGAAGGAGAACCTATCACAATCAGCCTGAACTTTGCTGCTATTCCTTCTACGGATGTTGCGATTACCCGTGCATCGGGCAGCGACTTGTCAGACCTGTCAGACATCGTTATCTGCGTGTTCCATGGCGACGGCAGGTTCGAGCAGATGGTTACCAACTATGAAGGTGGAGGCTTGACTGTAAACGGAAATTCGGTCGGCACTAATGGTGAACGCCGCTATAACGTAAGTTTTGAAAGCACGTCAGGCACAAAGAAACTCATTGCTGTGGCAAATGTGGCCGAAGGTGCCTTTTGGGAAAACCTGACAACGGATTTGACAACTGCGTTCAATGAAAAACAGAGTTTCACTCAAGTTAAGAACATCGTAGCGAAAGTTAGCCAAAAACTTGTAGATGATGCCGCTACAACAGACGGCATGCAGCCGTTCCATGTCGCCTCTTCGTCGCAGATGTTGATAACCGGCTGGAACGAAGGCGTTGTTTTCGGAACAGGCAATACAGTCACAGATTATGGCACGTATGGTGACGAAGGTAATTCAGTGGCTATCAAAATGAATCGCGCCATGGCGCATATCATATTCAATATTGCGGCCAATCTGACTGATGCTGACGGTGTCAAAGGTACGTTTACACCAACCTCGTTCCGCGTTTACAACATTCCTACAAAGAGCCATCTTACAAACGGCATTCCTGAAAGCACAAATCTTCTTACCACCGGCGTGGCGGATGTTAAATACATTCATACCGCTTCTGAAAATATCGGAACGGCCCAGGGCGGCAACTATTCGTTCAACTTCTATATGCCCGAAAATGTACAGGCCGTAGGTTCTTTCACTGGTTATAATCAACGTGATGTGTGGACCGGAGCTTCCGGTGATTCACCTGAAAAAAAGACGTGGAGCAATGCGCCTCAAAACAGCACCTTTGTCGTGATAAGCGGAACGTATGAAGGAAATGCTACGGTTGGTGGTGCAACTAATTCTGTAACAGCCAATGTTGAATATACCATTCATTTGGGTGACTTCAGCAATACGGGTTCTATGGGTAATTTCTCTGTTGAGCGCAATTACTGTTATACATACAACGTAAAGGTTCTTGGCGTTGACAAAATTATCGTTGAAGCTAAAAAAGAAGGCGGTGAAGAATTCCAAAACGGCGCTGAAGGTTCAGTCTATGATCGGACTAACACAAAATACACCTACAATCTGGATGCCCACTATGAGCAGGTGTATCTGGAGTACAACCTCTCAGACATAGCGAATAGTCTTCGTACGGGATTAACCGGTCAAGATCTTGATGACGCAATCGCCAACCAGCTGGTACTCATCATCCAGTCTGAAGCCATGGACTATACGCATGAGGAAACTGAAAATGAACCTTACACCACCCGGAACAAACGCGGAACATTAAGTCCGTATAAGATTTATGCCGATGCTGTAAGAGCTAATAAAGATGTCGATGATGCAAAGGCTGCCGTATTGAAAGGTGGCGGAACCGGAATAGAACCAACAAAAGGCTTCGACTATAAGTGGATTGAGTTCTTGCCGCAGACAGGTACTGATATTTCTGCATATCCGGGAATATCGTCTTGGGCTATGGAGAGCCTTGATGGTTTGAAGAACAGTCAATTCTATGCTGGAACCACAGGAACCAGCAGCATGCTGGACGTTTATGACATGATTGTCGAGATGGGTAAGGCTATCAAGCAGATATATAATGACGGAAATAAAAATGGGACGCCAAGCTCCACTAAAATAACAATTAGTCAAAATAGCAATGATTATGTTGCCCGCTTCACGGCTTTCGTAAACGAGTATTATTATCTGCGTCATCCGCTGACAGGGGCAAAGGCCACTTCTTGGAGTGTAATGACTAATAAAATTCCGCGCGAGATGATTATAGCCATGAGTACACAGACATCTACTGACGGCAACAGCTCTTACAGTAAGATTCACTCGTATATCTCACAGTTGTCCATGGAGACGTTTTATAACGACCGTGTGTCAAGTCTTAACGCGTTTGGTATCGAGACGTATAACGAAACGCCGCTGTTGTTTACATTTGGATCGCCAAAATCTACTGATAATCTGACAGATAATGACGGACGTGAAAATCAGAAGATTCTGATAGGAGCTTCGACTTCTTGGAGTACTTACATTAACGATCAATATAATGGCTGGACAGCCTCTATAGGAACAACAGACCGTTCAAAGCACAAACTGGCTGCTTTTGCCTATATTGTTAAGGCTGCCTATTCTGCATGTATGTCACGCAACCGCGACTTGAACGGCGACGGGACGATTGATGGAAATGAGATACGCTGGTTCTTGCCTTCAATCAATGAATATATCCGTATGGGTATCGGAGCTAATGCCATTTCAAGTGCGGCACAATTGTATATGGGTGATAAGACGAGCATGATTTATAGCTATTATCCGTCAAGTTATATCGCGGATGGTTCGCTTTATTATACCAGCAGTGAATCAGGAAAGAGAGTATATTGGGCTGTAGAGAAAGGATCGTATAACTCTGAGAATAGTTGGTATACTCCCAATAGCCCGTTGCCTATCCGTTGTATCCGCAATTTGCCGGCAACAGGCACAGACTCAGATACAGATATATCTTCTATAGATGGAGTTACATCTGATGCTACGTATATTAAACATAACGCGAGTGGGTATGTGCCAATTATATTGGAATTTAAAGACCGTCTAGTTTCAAGTCTCTATCGTCAGAGAGTGTCCGGCTCACTGAATGAGCATAATGAGGATGATGACGCAAATAGTTTCTATGATGGAATATTTGTAGCTTCTGATTTCTTGTCAAGTTCATATACTTTAGCCCGAATCATTGGAACTTCTGGTACAATGTTAAATCCATGTTCTACATATAGGGAGGGTGGATATACTAATTGGCGTGTTCCTAATTTGGTTGAGCTTTCTGCTATGAATGCAGCCGGACTTTTGACTGGTAGTGGAAGTGATGTTGCTTGCTGTACGCAATTCTCAAATCAGGATGTACGTTATGGCTTTGCTTTTTCATCATTGATTTATTGTCCTGGACCTAATGAAGGTTCTGGCTACTCAGCTAAGATTCGCTGCGTCCGTGACGTTTCTGCAAACTATAACTTCCCGACAAATTAGTTCTTACAGATAATGAACAGATACGGATTACTCATAGGCCTTATACTGCTCCTTGCCTCCTGCCGTGCCAAGCCGGGCACGGCAGAGGTCAAGGAGAATATACCTGCTGATACGGCTTCTGTCGTTTCACAAGCACAGTTTCCCTTTCCGCAGATACCCGCCATGCTCAGTACTGCGGAGGATCGCAAAGCCTACTTGCTCACCCATTATTGGGAGCAGCTTGACTTTGCCGACACTACGCTGGTGAATAACCGAGATGTAACGGAACAGGGCTTTGTAAACTTCATTGCCCTATTGGCAGAAGAAAATACACCGGAGGAACTGATACGGGAAAGTCTGAAGAACTGGAGTTCCCGTTTTCTGCCGGAAGCACATGCACGCAAGGTGTTGACACAGATGGCAGATGATTATTGGTATAATCCCAATTCTCCTTTCTATAATGAAAGGTTATATGGGTTGTATTTAGAAACGTTGCTCAGTCAGTTACCGCAAGAGGATGCGATGCGTTTCTCTTATAATTTTAAGTTAGAACTGCTGAAACGCAATCAGGTAGGAAAGCTCGCAACCGATTTCCGGTATGAATTATCTGACGGTACGCGACGGTCGTTAATGGCAACTCCGGTAAAAGGAAATCGTCTGTTGTTGCTGTTCTACGATCCCGAATGTGAGTCGTGCCATGAAGTCTTGTTGCAGATGGCAGCCGACAAAGCGTTGGCGGCAGCAGTAAAAGCTGGGCAGATAAGTGTGCTGGCTATTTATACGGAAGGCAACGAAGAGGCGTGGCGAAAAGCCCTGCCTGACATGCCCGAAGGCTGGACGGTGGGTACCGACTGCGAGGCGGTGAAGACCGGGGCACTGTACGACCTGAAGGCAATGCCGTCGCTCTACCTGCTGGACGGAAAGAAAACGGTGCTGCTGAAAGACGCAGCCTACGAAAAAATACGTGCGGCGCTGCAGGAACGCTGAAGCCATCGCAAAAAGAAATCGTCGTGAGGCGAGTCTGCCTGTCCAGGCTTGGAGAAGCGGGACAGGAATAGCTTATTAATCGTAATAAGCAATTGTTTGTTTTGTTTGTCAAGCCATATCGTCAA
>ULRH01007054.1_pt1 | contig 12039 bp, 16 predicted proteins | sample 1955271 | NCBI WGS metagenome assembly ULRH01 (sample SAMEA4835677, study PRJEB28245) | human gut metagenome | biome: gut microbiome; material: fecal sample | place: Denmark | collected 2008 | reverse complement strand
GGAACAGGCTCATCATGCAAACAACGAAAAACAGGAAGTTCCCTCCGGTGGGGAACTCCCTGCTGTACATATCGCTAGAATACTTTTTTCAAATCTCGCCGCTTTGTGTGGTTTTGTCAAGCGATAATTCGTTAAATTTTGAAGTGTTTCAATCTTCAAAACGCTGTCAGAAGCCGCCCGGCGGTTTCCAATGGCCCCATAATGTCACCAAACATCAGGCAATGAAACCACCTCCAACCAGCGTTAAATCCATGCTGTGTTCATCCAGATATAAATGATGAGTGACTTCCTCGACCATCATGTAATTCTGAAGTTTTACATCGCCCAAATCCAGCAACGTGGGAATCAGGCAACCGGGCCGCACATTGGGATTTCCAACAACGCCTTGCAGTTTCAGATTTTTAGTTTTACGGTTATACAGTTTCAGCAGCGCATCCGCTTTTGCTTTTCCGTTTTCACTTGCTGTCAAACTTTCATCGAAATATTGCAGCACACCCCACTTGTTCATGTTCGCTTCATCCGATGCAACACACGGGGTTCTTTCGCCCTTTTCGCTATCGTTATACATCAGAACGATCTTGTTATAGGTCTGTTTGTCGATGCTGGATGTATATTTGAAGTCTTCAGCATTTCCATCATAGACAAGAAAATCGGAAATTTTCATGTTTGCGATATTCTTTAAGGTCAGTTTTCCAAAATCATCATACAGTACAAACATTTTCTTGGCATTGGCAAGAGTTAAATCAAGTGTCGTTTCGATTTGGTCAAGAAGCGAATTATCATCACGCCTTCTGCCGATCACATATCCGGTATCATCCAGAACACCTGTCTTCAGGTGAAAATCATCTGCAACCATCTGAATGAACTGTGTTGCAGTTTTATTGGTGTACTTATAAAACTGCTTGTTCTTCAAATAGCGGATTTGGTCATAGGCCGTCACTGTCAGCAAAGAATTTTTTGTTGTTTCCATGGTGAACACATAGCCCATAAACGCCGGCACACCATCTATTTTCAGGTGTACCGGGGGCACCCTCTTCAAATATAGGTGCGGTGTCCTTCAGCATATTAAAAGAAAGTTTGCCGGGAGAACCCCGCCGGTGAAGGGATAGTGTTACATCTTCCTGAACTACCGGAATAAATCCTTCTGTTCTACTTGTGCCAATCAGCAATTCATATTTTCCCATATTCTGCACTCTCCTGTTGTTTGTTGTGATAGATTGCTTCAAACGCTTCAAGGGCCTGTGTATGTAGATTTATCGTATGGCGGTACGAATAGTGCATATCATCCGCTATCGCTACCATGCTCTTTTGCATAACATATCGTTGATAGAGAATTTCAAAATGTTTCAAATTGCCCAGTTGCTCAATTTGTTTTGCACGCATTTCAATTTCCGGCAGCAGTTCAGCAATCTTTGCACTGACTTCCTTTTCAAGCATCTGGCAATGCGTTTTCGTTTGTTCGTTGGTAAGGTGCAGCATTTGCAGATGCTCCAAAAAGGCCTTTTCTTTTTTGCACTGTTCAACAATAACTCGCAATCTGCGGATTTGTTCCAAATACTCCTTTGCAGTCATGGCAACGGCTCCTATTCGCTTAAAATGTGTTCCAGTTCAATTAACTTCTTTTCCTGTTCATCCGTTCGGATTCCACTTAGAATGGCGTTACAGGCCAATATGATGCTATTTGCCGTCTTGGTATCCAGTTCGCCCTTATAGGTCATATTTGCCACCTTTGCAAGGGCCTTTCTGATATTATCCGGGGTATCAAGTTTAAGATTTCGCTTTGCCATCATATCACCCCTTTACTGAAAAACATCTTCTATAAAAATCACTGCATCTTTATTATTTGGGTATTGTTCCCCTAAAGCATGGATTGCATCAACAGCGGCATCAATAGAATCAAACTGTCCACACGTTACAATTCGCAGTTGTCCAGCGCGTGCGCTGTTCCCAATATGTGCCCGTGCAACCCATGAATCAAACCCCATCGGGCATACAAAACCCGTGATGAGACTTTCTGTGCCACATTTCTTTTTGGCTTTTACAATTAGGCGGTCTACCGCTTTCATTTGAACACCTTCTTTATAAAATATGCCGGGGTACTCTCCAAAGAGCATCCCGGCATATCAACACTTTTGTGTTTACTCCGTCTGTGCCTGATAATACAGGGCCTTTACCTTGTTATCCAGAACAAAGGCATCATAGCAAATACGGCCTTCAACCAGAGAACCACTAATGCCCGGCGGGTCTACATGAATCTTGTAGTCTTCCAGCTTAGTGGGGGCAACGGTTGCAGACGGATGGGCAACCATAAAGCCAAAGTTCTTCGGCAGACGGTTTGCCGGAACCTTGATGACCATTGCACCATCAAGATTGGAGATCACGCCTTTCAGACGAAGATCATTGCCGATGTCGGTTTCCATGGTAATGTCCTTGCACTGCTTCATCAGCACATACACATCCGGTGTAACAACGATAATGCGGCCCGTTTCCGGTACCTCTGCATTGTCCAGAGCGTTGTTTGCTGCGAGAATTTCAAGATAGATATTCTCTTTGGTAAGAGCCTTTGCAGCGGGTTTGTTGCCCGCATTAGCACACATAACACCATAGGTGTATGCGTCCACTTCAGGAATCACGACTTCCCGAAGCTGACGTTCCAGAGCGGAAGCCGCCTGAAGATTCTGTGCAGTTTCGTCAGTGTCCAGCTTGTCGATTGCGAAGGTGAAAGAACGGTCTTTGGTGAGGGTCATTTCCTGCGTGGTTGCGTCCAGATCTTTTACCACACCATAGCGGGAACCGGTCAGACCGTCCGGCGTGTTCCGGCTGTAATCGTTCATTGCGGAAGTGCTGACCTTGTACACCTTCACAGTATGTGCGCCCGTCCAATCGAAATCCTGATTGGTCAGAAGGCTCTTTTTGCTTTCCGTGCTGAACTTTTCATCAACATACGGTAAAAATTTAGTTGCGAGATTGATAGCCATGTTTTGTGCTTCCTTTCATTAAGTGCGAAGCCCCATAGCCTTTCTCAATTCCATATCGCCCGCCAGTTCAGAACTAGGGGCCTGACTGGCACCGGGGCGGCATCCTTTGAATTTGACTTGTGTGGCATTCGCTTTGTAATCTGCAAATACTTTTTCAAATGTTTCAATGCTCTTTTTCATGGTTTCTTCGTCTGCACAGTTAAGAGCATCCACAATCTGTACAGGCAACCCCTTTTCAGATAGCAGTTCCTTTGCCGTCATGTGAAGTTCACGCCGTGCAAGTTCCTGCTCCCTTTTCGCAAAATCTGCTTCACCGCTGTTCTTGGCCTTTTCTTTTGCAAGACGTTCGCCAACAATGCGGTTTACATCTTCCTGCGTAAAAGTCTTTTCCCCTGCGCCCTGTTCAGTTGCCGGGTTCGTGTTCTGATTGATGGTATTATCTTCCATCTTCAAATCTCCCTTCTATTAACGCCTGAAGTCGGCTAATGCAAACAAAAAAGGCATGAGCATAACCGAAAAAATCAGTTATTCCCATGCCTTGATTTCAAGACTAACACCCAAAACAAACGGGGTGCGGTACTCATGCCTATATTGTTCTATGTCTATTATACCGCATATAGGGGGTATAGTCAACGAAAATTGGCTTAATCACTAGATTTTTTAGGCTTTGGCACCGTCAAAACCGTATGCAAAAAGCCATCTTTTAGCCCAATTTCTTTCACTTTGGTATCAGGAAACAGCCGTTTCACAGCGGCTTCATGCTGCTGCTTCTTTTCCTGTTCATTCTCTGCGTATGCAACCCTAATTTTCATTTTATCACCTTCTATGTAACCTTACAGTTTGATTGCGTCCACAGAGCATCCGTACAGCCTGCACAGACCAACAAAGTGGTCAACGCTGGGGGCTGCCTTGTATGCTTCCCAACGCTTGACAGTCCGTGCATTTACATTCAGCCGCCTTGCAGCTTCCTTCAAGGTCAGACCGGCATTCATGCGTGCAACTTCAAAAGTAATTTGAGAATTAAGCATTTTCTTCAACCTCGTTTCCCTTATTTAGTGTTTAGATGCTTCCATAATGAAATAATACCCATCACCGTGCAGTCCATAACAGTGCGGCTCCCGGTATCCTTCATAATTCCCATGTACATGGACGGTTTTGCAGAATGGACAGACAATGTAAACTTGTGTGGGGGTTGTTGCAATCGGATAGACTTCCCAAAACTCACCATTGAACCGGCTGCGGGGGTCTTCCACAAGCATTGCCTTCTTTGGACGATTCTTCAAGCGCATACCCGCCGGGTAAAAGGTCTTCAGTGTGTCCAGATCAACAAGCACTTCAAGCCCTTTTATTCTGCGGTTCTCTGCTCTCTTCAGAAATTGATAAATAGGTATTGGCATATTATCACCTTCCATTGACTGTTACTGTGTTACGCTATGAAGTGTAAATATATATTCTTTATTTTTTCAGAAAAAATATTTTTATTATTATTTTTTCTATTTTAATAAAGAACTTTCATCTAACCGTAACAAGCGTAGCACCGTAACACGATTCTTATATTTTTACTGTAACACGTTATAATTTTTAAAATAGTCTTGCTACGGTATCTGTTACACTTGCTCTAATGTTACACTTGAATGAACCATTTTGTTTGTTTTCCGTTCAAACGCTTCCCGTTCCTGATAGTGGTTCCCAGTGCTTGATTCATCCTCTTGCAAAATGTTGGTTTAGCCATTGTCTTAAACGAGTAGTTGATGCAAAATTCTTGATACCGTCTGTAAACATCGTCCGTTGGTTCGTTGTAGATGCCTTCAATCTCCCCATCATCGTTTTTGCACTCTTCAATAAACTGCATGATAGGGTTGTTCTCCAGTTCGTAAGATTCCTTTTCCTGCTGCACCTTCTGGGGAAGGGTGAACCGCTTGTTTTCCAATACCCGCTGCAAACCCTTGATTGCCAGCTGGATGAAATATTCAACCGCTTCTTTCTGGGACAGCTTCATTTTGATTTGCGGGTCATAGTCGGAATCTGATTCTGAAAATTTTGCATTCAGGGGCACGATCAGCAATCGGCGCAATGCTGCACCCGTAGGATCATTGATTCTTGGAATGCTATTTGCTGAAAAGACCAACTTTGAAAAAGGTTTGAAATTGAAAGGCGGTTTGCCTTTTTCCTCTCCTTTGATGGGTTCACCGGTCACGATCTTTTTGAAAATGGCTACGTCTTCCTTGTAGGAATCTGAAATATCATCGCCCAGATTCGCCAGCTTGCCAAAAAGCATTGCCGTTGAAAATTTTCCGTCCAGTTCCTTGAAGTCAAGGTTTGACACGTTCGATTCTCCCAACATTGTTTCCAGCATTCCAATGAAGGTTGATTTGCCGTTGCTCTTATCGCCTACCAGAATTACAGCCTTTCCACCGCCCAACGTATTACTTTTATATAAACACGCTCCGGCTACTTCTTCCAGCAGTTTTCTGACTTCAGAATCACCGCACGAAAGGCGATCAAGAACGGAATCAACCAGATCAGATGCAGCCGCCGGGGAATAGTCCCACGGAATCATATTGGTTACAATCGCATCCGGCGAAAACTGCAACAGCTGGTTTTGCCCCACATCGAACAGGCCATTTTTGAAAGGTATCAGTTCCGGTTTGCTGCTGTCCACGTCCACGGCCTGAATACGGATATAGTTCAACACTTCATTCTGCCGTGTCCGGGTCAAAGATGGGATTTCCTTCAACATGGCCTTTTCAATGGCTTCATAGCCTGAAAGGTACACGCCTTCTTTGTAGCTGTGAATATACCCGTTGATTTTCTTCACATGGTATTTTTCCATCAAATAATCTGCAAAGACGTTATGCAGGAATTTTCCTTTGCTGAAAAAGCGATCTGAACCACCATCAGCAGCATCCCATGCTTCTTGCCTGACAGCACCTTCAAATTCTTCAGCGTCCATTGCAGTCTTGAAAAGCACCGTGTTTGCCAGTTCTGCAACCTCTCTGTATTGCTCATACGAATACCCAGCGGCCTTCATCGGCAGCATATAAGTATAAAGCGCATCCTGCCGCCCATCACCTTCTTCCATACCCAAAAATTCATGTTTGGATTTGGTTTTCATGGGAAGATCATAGAACGGCACTTCATCCAGTTGCCAATCATCTTTGAAGTTGCAGTATGCAATCTCTCGCAGGCTGCCATCTTCACAAGAAAGACTTTCAGCACATTTTGCCGGTTTCAGTTCGCCAGTGCTTTCAACCTTTCGGATACCGCTTTTATAGTCCACCGGAAACAAGGTCAATACATTCTTGTTGCCGCTGTTGCTTCTGGGCGGCTCTTGTGGGGCCTTCCACCAGAAATGCCCGCCTTTATTGGGCGATCTGACCGCAACACAGCATTCTTTCAACAAAATTGAAATCTTCAATCTTGCTTCAAATGCCGCCGGGTCATCATAGTCAACAATAGTCAACCTTTGTGGAATCAAGCCGCATATCCATTTGCAGCCGTTGCGCTGCATCTTGTCCCAGTCTTTGGGGCGTTGGTTCAGATACGGTGCCTTATAGTTTGGCTTTCCGTCCTTCTCGCCGTTGCCACCTTCAATAAACCCTTCAAAAAGGTGTGGGGCAATCTGTTCTAACTTCATTTCCTGCACATGTATCACCCCTCATTGAAGAACAGTTCTTGAACCGATTCTTCCACACATTGTGCAATCTTTTCCATGACTGCGGGGGAAGGCTTTATTCCTTTTCTCTCGATCAAGGAAATATACTTATTAGTGACCCCTACACTATGCGCAAGTTCTTTCTGGGTTATCCCGCATTTTACTCTGGCGATTTTCAAATTAGCATTCATATTTACAAGTCCTTTCTCCCACTGCAAATGGGATTCTTGATTCAATTATACGCTTGACATTTCCCATTGTCAATGGTATATTCTGAATTATAGAACTGTCGTGTTTACTTTTCCCATCGCTAATGGTATACTTTTTTCAAAGGCGGTGGGTGGAAAATGGGTTTACCAGAAAACTTGAAAGCTATCAGAAAATCGAAAGGATTTAGTCAACGAGTTCTTGCAGAAAAAAGTCATGTTAGTTATAGCATGGTTTGTAAACTTGAAAGTGGGGAACAAAAGAACCCTTCTTTGGACACTCTAGAAAAAATTTCGTCAGCCCTTGAAATCGATACATCCCGTCTGTTAGAAGATGAAGATATTTTCAAAAAATTTGACATTTTAACAGATGGGTTGCCCCAAAAATTGCAAAGAGAAATTGAGAAAAAGAATCAATCTCCCTCGGCTCTCGTGCATAAAAGACTTTATGATTTGCTAAATAGTAAAGAAGCTGCTGAATTTTTTTCTGTTAATGTCAGTGCTATCAGCCCAGATGATTATGAAATCATTGAATCTGCTGTTCTTGACTACATCCGGTATCAGTTTTCAAAATTCAATGCTAAAAAGTCCATTTGTGAACCATAACCCATAAACACATCAGTTCTAAATCTCGTTAGAATGGGTGTGTTTATTTTTATGAAAGGTACAATAGAAAAACGTGGGTCAACGTGGTATTACTGCTTTGACATGGGCAAGATTGATGGAAAGCGGCAACGCAAGAAGAAAGGCGGGTTCCGCACTAAAAAGGAAGCGGAAGCAGCACTTGCAAAAGCGATCAGCGAATATAACAACGCTGGTTTTGTCTTTGAACCATCCAGCAGCACACTTTCTGATTATCTGGATTTATGGATGGAACAGTATGTAAAGGTGAATTGCAAGACAAACACCATCAAAGGCTATTCGCACACCATAGAAAAGCACCTCAAGCCTGACATTGGGCAGTATCGTTTGAAGGCGATCACTCCCGCTGTGGTGCAAGAATGGTTGAATCACTTGAAAGAAATTGGTTTAGGCCGTAATACAATTATCTACTGCAAAACGGTTCTTTCTGGTGCCTTCACCTATGCGGTGCAGCCCTTGGGCCTGTTACAGTTCAATCCATGTCATTATACAAAACTTCCCAAAATGGGTACACCGGCACAGAAGCGGTATATCATCGCTCCTGAAGACTTTGAAACGATTTTGAAGCGGTTTGAAGGGTCTTGGTATCAGCTGCCGTTGCTTATAGGGTATTACACCGGAATGCGGATAAATGAAGTATTTGGGCTGATGTGGGATGATATAGACCTAAAGAATCAGAAAATCACTGTCAAAAGAACTGCTGTCCACAGTGATATGTATAACGGTTCTCGCTGGTACTTCAATGACCCAAAATCTGAAACTTCAAAGCGTACTATCAAAATCGGTGCCACATTGACGGAAGCCCTGAAGGAAGCCAAACGCACCCAGACAGAAAACCGGCTGCGCTATGGCCCAAAGTATTTCAATGTGTATCTTGAAGATATGTCTATGAAAGGTCAACCGTGCCAGCACCTTGTGCAGCACCCATGTTCTGAACGCTGTTCTCTCCCGGCGGTTCGTTTCGTGTGCGTCAACGAAAAAGGGCATTATTCAGGAAGCGAAAACATTCAGGGACGTGTTTCCACAATCATCAATCAGGAATTGGGAATCCCCTTCAATTTTCACTCGCTGCGCCATACACACGCAACGACACTGATTGAAAACGGGGTCACTGCAAAAGCTGTTCAGGCCCGTCTGGGTCATGCAGATATTTCAACAACTTTGAACACCTATACCCACAACACCGACACGCAAGAGGACGCAGCCGTCAATATTTTCGAAACCGCAGTCAAACACGCATAAAAGCAAAAAGAACCCGCCTTCATTTCAACGTCAAATTGAAGTGAAGGCGGGTTCTTTGTTGAAGTGACACCAAATTGTCACCAAATCACATTTTCAGAAGGCTCATGTGTCAAATATATAACGGCATTTCGCTATATATTCATTTTCTCTTGTACATATCGCTATTGTCTGTGGCTTTTGGCAGGGTGCGTCCGCAGGGCGCACCCTGTTTTTTGTTTTATATAAATGGCTTAGTTCGCTGCGTAAGCCGAAGCGTTGTTGCCCGCGATCCGGCCAAACACTACAAAGTCGCACACGGCATTGCCGCCAATGCGGTTGCCGCCATGCACACCGCCGGTAGTTTCGCCAGCGGCATACAAACCGGGGATCGCATTTCCCTGCGTATCAAGAACCTCTGCGTCTGTGTTGATCTTCAGGCCACCCATGGTATGATGGATGCCCGGTGCGATTTTGATTGCGTAATAGGGTGCAGTAGACAGGTCAGCGTCCATACCGTTGTTGCGGCCAAACTCTTTGTCCTCGCCTGCTGCCACTGCTGCGTTCCAAGTATCCATCGTATCCACAAAGTTCTGGATGGCATCGCCCTCCAGTCCCATTGCTTTTGCCAGATCTTCGTAGTTGTCGGCAGAAACGGTCAGGCCATTTTTAATGTACTTCTGGCAGGACTTCAGATCGTCCACAATACGCTGGTCAAAAATAATATAGGCGTATGCACCCGGCTGCTCCAATTCCGCATTGGAAACAGCATCACGGGTAGCCAGATCGTTGCAGAAACGCTTGCCTTCAGCATTGACCAGAATACCGCCCATGCTGCGCACACTCTCCGAAACCAGCAGGCCGGTTTCCTGATAAACGGTCGGATGCAGCTGGATCTGATCCATGTCCACCGTGTCAGCGCCAATGGCTTCTGCCATCAGGATACCATCACCCGTAGCACCGGCGTGATTGGTGGTCACAGCATTGGCCAGTGCCGGATTGAAGCTGGCCATCAAATCAAAGTTCGCGCCAAAACCACCGGTCGCAAGGATCACGCTCTTTGCATGGATGGTATAATTATGTTCCTTGCTTTCTGCCTTGATGCCAACCGCAGCACCATTTTCCGTCAGGATCTCGGTCGCTTCGGTGTTCAGCATGATCTGCACACCCAGCTTTTCTGCCTGTGCATTCAGCTTTTCAACCAGATAGCTGCCGACTGCGCTTCCATCTTCCGGCTCATGCAGATATTTGTGGGTAGTGCCGCCCGTTGCAGCGACTTTGGGCAGCGGAGCACCGATAGCATCCAGCCAATCGACTGCATCCGAACTTTCTTCTGCCATCACGGTCACCAAGCTGCGGTCGTTGATCTGATGGCCGCCATTCATGGTATCCTCGATAAATTCGTCCACACCACTGTCCGTAATGCCCAGTGCTTCCTGATATTTGGTGTCCGCAGCGTTCATGCCGCCCGTTGCTTTCAGGCTGTTGCCGCCCACAATGGGCATCTTTTCAACAACAATGACCTTGGCTCCATTTTCAGCGGCCTGTGCAGCAGCAGTCAAACCGGCACCGCCTGCACCAACAATGACCACATCACAATCCAGACTCTCGGCAGTTTTTTCCACTGCGGCATCGCTCGTCTGTGCAACTGCAAAAGCAGATGCATCCAGCCCGGCACTGGTCAGAGCGGCTTTCACGGCTTCCTTCAGCGCATCGCTGGTGACCGTTGCACCGGCAATGCCATCCACATTGTAGCTGTTTGCAGCCACCATGGTATCCGGCAGCTGCTCACAGACCACAGAGCCAATGCCCTGTGTTTCATTCTGCTCCTTCACGGTGATGGAGTATATAGTAGTGGCATCTGCTGTGACTTCCACCACCACATCGCCTTCCATGCCCTTCGCCGAACCAGTTGCAGTCACAGCGCCTTCTGCCACAGGTGCATTGCTGCTACTGCGGCTCTGATACGTGACAAGCGCCAGCGCAACCACTGCACAAGCAAGGACTGCTGCAACAATGCGATACAGCATCTTGTTCTTTTTCATGATTTCCTCCTGCTTTTTTCGTCCCAAAGAAAGATTTTCTTGTGATATATTTCACAAGTAGCAGTATATCATAACTTTTTCGATTCCAAAAATATCAATTTTTCATTTTTTCTATAGCCTATATGCATAGTACATGATAAAATAAAAGCACACGGAATAGGCAGGTGAATCTATATGGATTTCAAGGAGTTAGAATATTTTTCCACTATTGTAAAATGCGGAAATCTTACCCATGCAGCGCGGCAGCTCTATGTCAGCCAACCTACACTTTCTAAATTTTTGCAAAAGTTGGAAGAAGACCTTGGACTGGTTTTGTTTCAACGTGGGAGCCGCCGATTGAAGCTGACCTATGCCGGACAGCGGTACTATGCCCATGTGGAGCGTATCCTAAGCCAGAAGCGTGAGATGGATGCAGAGATGACGGATATTCTGCGTTCTGACCGGGGTGTTCTTTATGTTGGTATCCCGCCGTTCCGATGCAGCTTCTCGCTGCCGAAGGTACTACCCATCTTCCACAAAGAGTTTCCGCAGGTACAGTTCCGCATTGTAGAGGCCCCCAGTGCCGTACTTGACCAGAAACTGTTAAACGGCGAAATAGATCTGGCATTTTATATGTCCTTTGAGCGAATAACCGGCTTGAGCTATCAGGTAATGCACAGTGATAAGATGTACGCTATTTTATCGAAAGGGCATCCGTTAGAAGCGAAAGCTGCCCAAATCGGAGAGTTCTCGCTGGAGTGGTTGGCTGGACAAACTTTGCTTTTGCAAAATCGTACCCAACGGCAAGGACAATATATCCTTCAGGAACTGGAAAAGCGGCATATTCAGCCCGCCGAGATTTTAGAGAGCAGTAATATTCGTGCTGCGGCTGCACTGGCGGCGAATGGTTATGGAGTTGGATTTTTGAGCGGAGAACTGCTGGAACATCTGGAACTTAATATTCCTTTCGGAGCCTATCCTTTACAAAACTGTACACTTCATATTGAATCGGTGGCGGCATGGCGCACCGGTGACTATCTGCCGCGCTATGCACAAGCATTCATCAAGTTGATGGAACAGGTATAAGAAAGAGCAGGAGCATTTTGAAAATGCTTCTGCTCTTTCTCTGCTTAATCTTCTAACCCATGGCTCCCGTTTACATTTTTCAGGTATTTCTCCGGGTCTCCGTTCAGAATCAAATCGGCATAGCCCAGTGGGTCATTGTAGATGAGGTAGTCTAACTCTGACCTCTGCGCCATGGTCACGTCCAGTGCATCCTCGACCCCAGTGCAGTCAATGGAGATCATTCTCCCATC
>ULRH01004247.1_pt1 | contig 12163 bp, 8 predicted proteins | sample 1955271 | NCBI WGS metagenome assembly ULRH01 (sample SAMEA4835677, study PRJEB28245) | human gut metagenome | biome: gut microbiome; material: fecal sample | place: Denmark | collected 2008 | reverse complement strand
AACTGATTATCAATATACTTTATATTTGAGGAAGTGAAATAAGTATCGATAAACAACGATAAACATCCATAAGAAAAAGGTGTGGAGCTCAAATGGTTTCACACCTTTTTATTTTGTCAACGTACCCATTCCCCATAATTACAACCCATCTTTAGACCAGTATTTCCATGGCAAAACTGCTACAGTGCGTAGCAGTAATTTGGTATACCCCCACAGAATTATAACTTGTGTATTAGACATTTAAGACATAATGCCACAATCAGTGGAAAAGAATTACACATGTTTTGCATTTTCAATTTTCTCATACGGAAATCTTGATTCTGCCGCCATAAGACCATCATCAGATTCAGGCATCTCGTATGCTTTGACTTTTCGATCCTCAAGGAAAATATGGTTTAAAGTATAAGCCAATGACTCCAATGTCTGCATCCGGATTTTAGGTTTCAGCTGACATTCCCATACAGTGATGCAATGCCAACCCATAGCTGCGAGTTGGCATTGTTCCTTTTTATCACGTTCCTTATTCCGTTCAATTTTCTTTTGCCAAAAGTCGATGTTAGTCTTAGGCAGGCGGAAGTATTTGCAATTCTCATGACCATGCCAGAAACAGCCGTTCACAAAGATGACCGTGCGGTATTTACGCAGCACCAGATCAGGATGACCAGGCAGACGTGGATGGTTTAGCCGATAGCGGAAGCCTCGGCTGAAAAGGAATTTCCGCACCAATATTTCTGGCTTGGTATTCTTCCCATGTATAGCTGCCATATTGCGATGGCGCTGTTCTTCGGTTAGTCTGTCCATAACACCATTTTTATGTAATTTTTTACAGAGATCTAAAAATATTATTATAGTGTCGTTATCTCTTGTTCTGTAAACCAACCTTTAACTATGGCGTTAGCCCTAACTTTTTCTAAATTGCTTGTATACATCACAACCGCTAACGAGTCCTTTGCTCTAGTACATGTAACATAAAACAGTCTTTTAGTGCGCTCAATGGAGGTTTCTTTGCCCTCACTTAGATTCTGCTTATCTCTGTCTGATAAATCTTTTACACCGAATAGCTTGTCGTAACTAAATAGAAATCCTTTTGATTCAGAATCATCTATAATAACCATTACGCGATCAAATTCAAGACCTTTAACCCCTTGATGTGTATCAAATCTTGAACGGTGATTCACATAGTTATCATACTTATGTACCATATCTATCGGCAGATCCATTACTTCTACCCAAGCACGTAATTCATCTTCTATAGTATCTTCTATATCTGAAGGCTTTAGTGAATGCGCTTGCCTTACAACATCTGGAACTATCAGTAGTTGAGATTTTATAATTTCATCTACAACGGTACGGATAGTACTATTTCCATTCACAATTTCAGCAATTTTTTTCGCTTCTTCTCTGCATCTCAGATAAAGTTCATATGGTTTTTCTGTATTCTGTCTGCTCAATAATGGTGAATATTTTTTTAGAATTTCCAATGCGACTCGCCCATCCTCCTTTATGGATTTTGCAATGGGAAGCACTTCTTTTGTAAAAAAATCTATTTCAGATACAGAGCCTTGAAGGAAAGTCATCTGATATTTTGAGACTTTACTAAATGAAGCAAAAAAACTGTCAAATCCTAGCCTTTGTGCAGCCATCATGTGTTCCAATGTCAGAATCTTTACATCAGCATCCACCCCCTTCCATTTTTCATCTTGAGTATACTCGCTCATTGTATTCATTACAATTTGCTCTACTTCATCTTTATTTATACCATCACGTTGTTGCACCACAAAAAGCCTAACAGAACCATCGTCAGCACCTTCGCGCGGTCTTTGCTCTGCATGAATATCAATATCCTTACCAATAGTATTAGCCAATTGGATAATTCGCTTAGCACAGCGATAGTTCATACTCTTTACCGGCTTTTCCCATTCGGCAGGAATAACACTTTCCAAGTTCTCTTTTCCGTCTGTATAAATCCGCTGCTTCTGATCGCCAAACAAACCTAAAGTAAAAATATCAGTAAAATTTTTTTGAATTTCAAAGAAAGCATCAACTAGTTCTTTTTTCGTATCCTGACTTTCATCAATAAAGAGTATCGGATATCGTTGTGCTATAATTCGTTGCAGCATTTTGCTCTCAAGAATCATTTGAGCTGAAATTTTAATCACTTCAGTATGTTTCAGTGCATTATATTCTGGATTACTACCATTGGGGTTATACACAAACTTCTTTATCGTCTGCACTTTTGTTAATTGTATTTTCTGGTGTTCCAATTTTTCTACATTCAAACTATAAGTTTTTGTGGTCTTGTTTTTTGTCTTATCCAACTTTTCACCCAGCGTTTTTATGTCTTCACTAATATATCGGCAATACAAATTCTTAATATCTGTTTGATAGTATTTGATAACATCCCAGACAAAACTATGGATTGTAGATACATGGAAAACGGAATTATAATCTAAACGGTTGATTATTTCATCTGTAGCAGCATTCGTGTAAGTAATGACAGCTACGCTCTTTCCTTGCAACAGCAAATCTTTGCCAATACTGTCACGTATTCTTTTCAAAAGGAGAACCAAAGAATGTGTCTTTCCTGAGCCAGCGCCAGCAAAAAGAAAAAAACTCTTACGTGGAGTTGAAAGAATACACTTTGCCAATGTTTCATCTACTTGAGTATCTATATTATTTTCCATCTTTATTGCCATTAGAATCCAAATATTCCTTCATCCATTCAAGCCCTTCTTGGATATATGCAGGAGCGACTAAATCGAAGAAATCTTCTTTATAAAGCAGAGAAACAGCAAAATCTGCCTTTTGGAAACCATTTTTACTTTCCAACTTTTTAAATATCATATTCTGTAACTCATCAGCTGAATTACTGTTCTTCAACAGATTTGCTATCGTAGTGATGGAACCCATTTTTTTGAATTCATTTTGTTGGAATAATTCAAGATTAGTAAATATCAATGCGTCTTCAAAAGTATAGGGATATATTTCTGTCATATCGTCTTGATTCTTATTCCACCTGACGTTTATTACGGTTTGGTATGCAATTCTTACATTGCCTACAATTTTTTCTTTCTCTTCTAATGCCAATAAATCATCAATCTGTTCTTTTCCTGATAGCCAGCTTTTAATGGAAGGATTACCTGTTTTATAATCTTTTCCTTTGGCTGTAATTACAGACGGATGTTTTTCTGTTCCGTTTTCTCCTACTTTTGTTTCTATCGCATCTATATCCGTTACAATTAAGGTTGCTATTCCGAGCTTTTCAACAAGTCTACGGAAACTATGTGCATGACGACCATTAACCTCTATAACAGAAATATAATACGAATCTAACCCTACTTTTGTAAGAAATCTCGGGACAAGTATCTTTTCTGCAGGACCTTCGACTAGAATAACTGCATCCGAAAAGAATATATCACAGTGAGTTAAACGAATATATCTCGTTACAAATCGCTTTGTTTCGTCATCTGTTCCAAATGTACTAGATAAGTTTACAACTTTTGAGATAGGCATTCTATCACCATCATCTATTACTCGTTTGAAATAGCGCATACAATTCAAATCAAGTTCATTTACAACATGATTTGAATGCGTACTTAACACAAGTTGTGTGCTTAGCCAAGGATTATTTTTAATTAGTTCGTTATTGCAAAGAGCCTCAAAAGCTTTCTTTACAAACACTTGTTGTGCTTGGGCGTGCAAGTGCGCTTCTGGTTCCTCTACAAATACCAAATGAATAGGTTCAATGTTCTTTTCTTCACTTAATGCTTTCAGCCAATTTTCTCTGAAGTCCATCAGTTTCAGATAAATAGAAATTAGATTTCGATATCCAAGTCCATTGTATTTCTCTGGGAGTACCAACTCTTCCATACCTTGAATAGCGAATTGAACAGCAGAATCATGTTTTATGGCTTCCTCAATCTGAATTTTACTTCGTATTTTTATTTCGGGATTCTGGAATCCAGGATAATTGATATTCTTCAACTCGTCGATCGGGGGCTCAAAGGTCTTCCTTAATTTTTCGTCATATGTCTTGTTTGCCTTAGCGATACCTCCAATGAGTTTCAAACTTTCCAAAGTCGGTTCTTCATCTTCTAGGCTATTGCTCTTATAGTATTGTTGGAATTGTTTTGACAACGTATCTATATCATTGTCAGTTTGTCCTTCCGGATCAGAAAAATCTCTTGATGCTAATATAGTATCTACCCTGATCAGTTCTTCAAGGGGATTATTGTCAAGCTCATTGTCTGGCGTTACTTGAATTTCATCTTCGTCATCAGACTCCAGTGCTGGATCTATGATGTAGTATTTCACATTGAAATATTCTCTGAGGTTTGACCCTTTCCCCAAAAAGTCGCATAAATTTTGAGGGTATAATTCAGGCGAGGACGCATTTTCCCATTCTTCTGTTGCCTTTAAAGTTTCAGCTTTTATCTTAGCTTCCTTGTAAGCGATGTAGAGCTTTTTTACATCTTTAGGCTCGTACTGTCCACGAACTCCTACTTTTTTACCGTCCCAAGTACTAAGTGACGGTATTAAATGATTGACTCGATATTGTTCTCCATCTTCTACACTTATCCAGACATCCATTGATGGCACTATATCATCCCATTGATGAGAACTTAATAATGCTTCATCTACAGAATCTCCTTCCAACCATTTGTCGCCGATTTCATTAATTAGTGCCCAATTAGTTGCGGTGAACTCTTTTAAAGTGAACTTCTCTGTGTTCTTTAAAAACCAAACAATAGCACTTATAGCAGAAGTCTTACCACTGTTATTAGCACCGACGAAAACAGTTTCCTCTTTGTCAAAATCTATATGGCAATTTTTCAACTTTCGGTAGTTTCTGATATGAACAGATTGTATTTTCATATTATGTAATCTCAAAAAACTCTATATAAATTTTCACCTTTATCCAAAATGACGAAGCCATTATCAAATACAGCATCTTTATAGATAAAATGTCTTATCTCCATTGTTCTTTCCGACGACAAGAGATAATTCTGACTGAAGGTCTATTGTAAAGTCCTTCAACAAACGAAAATTCTTAACTTGTATTTGTTTTATTAGCATAATATTATTGGGTTATTAAGAGGTCGTTTATAACTGCAAACTGAGCATCGTACCTTGTTGTTTTTGTCCATTCTTTCTTAGTCGAATCAAGATTTGATGCATCCAATTCCATATATGTGTCTATATCAACAGAAAGATACATTTCTGTCGTAGTGACATTCTTGTACCTGTCTGATTCTACATCTTCAGATGAAACCACTTTGCAAGTACCTTTCACAGCAAACAAATGTTGCCCGGTATTGTTATTGCGATGGTGAAACAAAACATATCCAATAGAAGATAGGTGTTCCACTATTTTCATAGAGTCTTTTGTGTATTTAACCCCAATGGCGAGTTTGCCTATTGGAAGAAACTTCATGCACTTCGTATCATAGTTCTCCATCATAACCATCAACACTCCATCTTTCTTTATCTCAGCGGCAGGAGAGCAACCTTCCGATATGGTCTTTTGAAGAACTTGCATCGGTTGTTCGCCGAGTTTACATTCTGCTATGTAGAAATACTGTTGCAATTCTTTTAACAAACACTCATTCTCTGTCTTATTTTCCTGATTAGTAATATCTAATGCTAATGAATAAACCGTATTATCTATAAAAGGCGTATAGACTTTGCCCAATAACTGCTTAAAATGCTTTTTAATGTATTCCTCACCGTTTACATCCGGATGGGCTTTCATCGCGTAAAAGCCATAGTCCCTTTGTAGCCATTCTTGGATTTCTTTACGAAACTTATTACGCACTTTTTCTTTCCATTCCGCTTTTTGGACGGCATTGTTACGGGCATATAATGACAAAACAAACAGAAAGTTTACATCATAGTGGAATAGCAGCAGCGTGTCGCGGTCGAAGAGCCTATTCTTAAACTGCATCTTCTTGTGCTTGTTGTGCTTGCGGTCTGTTTTCTCTATACCATCGTCAGAGTAATCGAAGTGCTCATTGAGTTTTGCTGAGATAAAAAAGTTCGGAATGATATTGTAGCCTTCTGTTACGTCATCACGTAATTTTACACCAGATTCTGTTTGACGGCCATCGTTGAAAATATCCAAATTCCATTGTATCACATTCCGGGCATACGTGTATTGCTTGTAAACAGATTCCGAGCCAAGCTCATGCCCCATCTTATAATACTTGCTGTCGCCAATATAATAAGTTTGCTTGGCTTCGCTATCAATCAGACTTTGAGCTGTAAACAGATGGTCTACAATCTTGCCGTCCTCTTGTTTCTTCTCCATGCCATCGGGCAATGGGTTGTCACCGACCAATTCATCAATAATAGCCTCAAACACGACATAGAAACTCTTCACTAACAGATATTCTCTTTTCTCTGTTGTGATATATACTTGCCGAGCTTCATCGAAAAACGCAAAGCAAAGTTGCCACAGTTGAAGTGCTTTATCTGAAAAATATTTGTACTTGATTTGTCTGAGCCGTGTCTTTCCAAAACCATTGAGATATGTTTCAAACCGTTGTCCCGTAATAAGCTGGTATTGGCAGCTTATTTGTTTGGGAAATCCATAAGCATCTCCGATATAATTCAATATGGAAAAGAAAATGATGAGCAGTTCCTCGTCAAAATTTATCTGGCGTTTTTTGTTTACAGGGTTCAAATAAATTGGTTGCCCGTCTTGGATTATGGCATTGGTCGTTCCGATGGTACGCATCCAATTTATTTTGTTTAAGCCGCTGTGCATATTCTTTACGATGGTAAAGAAAAAGTTTTGGTTGTCCTTATTGAATTGTATCAGCGAAAGAAGAATATCCAGATAAGTGTTGCTCAGTCTGCGCCTGCCGTTACCCACCTGCGCAATCTGAGAGTAGTAGACAATCTCCGTATCATTACGCTTGTCGTTTTTATAAACCACAATGGCACGATAAATCCATACGGCAAACTTATACAAGAAGTCACGTTCAATCGAATTGAGAGGATTGTTTTCATCAAGATTTGCCACTTCTTCCGGTCTGTATTTACCGAACACTAATTCTTTGCCGTCATCGCCTTTCAATAGGACTTTCGGAAGAATAAACACGCAATCCTTTAACAGGACATTGTAATAATATCCCACGTAGTGAATGGACACCTTTCCTTCCACGTTCTCCAATGCGTCAATGCCGTGAAGAATGTCTTTTACATCAGCTGCGTTATATTGATATTCTTCTATAAGTATGCGCATGACTTGCTAAATGGTAGTTTCTGTTATTGTAATGCCTAAATCTGCGCCATTAACAGCTTCTATAAATTCACTGACGGTATCACGCAAATTCTTGTTTTCCGGATGGTGCATCCATCCGTCTTTGTTCACCCACAATGAATTTCCGTCGGCACACTTTATCTCATAAGAGTAGTTAGCGTATCTTTGATCCATTTCATCACGCTCTTTCTTATTGCATACTATCCACGAACGCATTGAGCACTTCTTAAATGGCTTCCAGATGTCAACAACTTCTTGTGCCGACATTTCCGGATGTAACTTGACATATTCTTCAATAGCAGTATAAGGTATGGCGTTTGCCTTCGTGACATCTTTACCATTTACTTTGATAATGATTTTAGAATCAAGATCTTCATCCATGTTTTCCTGCTGAACAGATGCTTCTAAACCCAGGTTTTTCAAGAACAATTTCACCTTTTCCTCAACCACTTTTGAATTATTGCCTTCTGCCGTATAGAATTTGTCAAATGTAAGTTTGTTCCCATCTGCATCATTGAATACTTGGTCGCAGTAGTCATAGTCTTTAAAGACATCGTTCCAAAGGTAGAATATCACTTTACCCACGAATGTTTCAGCAGAGATTACTCCATCTTTAGCTTTACAGAAGAAATAGCCTAGCTTTTTGTCTTCAGAGTTTGTAGTCCTGCCAATCAAGTCATTTATTCTTTCAACAAACTGCCACCAATCGTAATGGGTATCGCCTATGTTAATCGTCCATCCCTTATTAGCATTGGAAATTGGAATGTACGTCCAGTCCCAACGGCGCTTGAATGCACTGTCAATCGGAAACAGACTCTGGTCACTGGTGTTCATTGTTGCCCAAATATAGAGATTGTTGGGCAACAACAGCAAGTCGCCATCCAACACTTCCTTTATCACATCACGACCTTCAAACATAGCATTAATACTGTCCTTTTGTGGAATATTCAAACCTTTGAAAGCCTTTTGCAGCTGCTTTTTCATATCTGTGTCTGCCTTGATTGGATATTCAGAAAAGCCATAGTCGTTACGGTCAAGCAACTGAAACAAATCTCCGAATATCTGTGCGCAGTTGCCTCGGTTTATTTCTTCAATCACAAGAAACTGTTTCTTCGGTTCATCATTCTCTGAATCAGCATACTTTTTCCATGCGGCGATATAGGCTTGCAGGAAGGACTGCGCAACAAATTCATACACTATCTGCTCCTTATACAGTGCTTGGTTGGCTATCTTCATCGGCTCACCCAGTTCATTGCAGATAGGCAGCAAGCTCGTTGTGGGCTTGTATGCACCCACGAAGCCCGAATAGTCGGTGTCGGGGTGGAACGTCGTGCGGGTAACGTCCTCGCCCTTTGTCACCTCGTTTATAGCGTGGGATTTTCCGATGCCGGGAGCGCCATAGAAGATTTGCTGGAGAGAGACTATTGGTTTAATAACTCCCTCTATTTCTTCCAAGTCATTTTCTTTTCCATCATTAAGGTATGTAGTTGTATTTTCGACTCTTACATCAAAAATTCCATTTTCAGCTTTAGTAATGTGTAAGTCCGAATATCCACCCGCCAGATAATTCCTTATAGTAAATTTATCTTGTTGGATTACCCCTGCATGGTCTTTGTATGAAATGTCTTTAAGTAAACCGTTGAAATAAAATCTTTTGTCTACTTCTCCGTTTTTCTTTGGAACATCCTTACGCGCATTCCAAATTTGCGTTATAGTATTTACCGATATGCCATTTTCAGAAAACAATGCATCAAGAATTGACAGCTGGTCTAGAACGAATTCTTTAGAGAACGAAACAACTTTATGTATTGCAGACTGATCAAATTTTCTCGGAAGAATTGACGCAATGAAGAGCATTGCCTTTGTTAAATTTTCCTTGTCAAATCTCACAGTAATCTGCTCCCCAAAGCCTTCAAAGAACTGATATTGGTCATTGTCGAGAAACAAGTCCGTATTTTTCGCATCACCTGCATTCAATTGCCTGTAACTGGCATTTGTGTCATTTATATGTTTGACTATTTCATCCATAACATTATAGAATTATAGGTTCTTGAATATTCATGAAACAATCAGCAGGCTTTACCGATAGGTTCATGTTCAGCAACAATGTTTTGCTTCTGCTTATGTCCTGTTTGAACACACTTATGCTTTTGTTGAGTTCAGTCATATAAGCAGAGCAGTTGTTACAGATTCTGAGAATTCCGTCAGCTTCATTCATTGAGAATATCCGATAAACAGAATAGGACTCATTACATGGCATTTCATTCACGAAATTAGCTTCTTGGCTGCTGAATACAATGTTCTGGTTAAAATCGAATCGTGTTGACTTTACATCTATATATTGTTTATTGGCACGATGGTCATTCAATATAAAGTCATACGGAAGTCCTGATTCTTTACTTTTGTTTAGCCATTCAAACGATGATATTCTTTGGGCACTCAGTTCTCTTTCAAGATGTGCATTAACAAGTTCTTCACCCCTTTTCCCAATAAGAGCAAGATTCCTTTTCGCTTTTTCAATATCAAATGCCTTGTATTTTTTAGAAATATCTCCTACCTCTGCAACTATTTCAATATCTTTCTGTATGTCAAGGCTAGCCTGGTTTATTTTATTGACAATGATATTTCTAAGATTTTCATATTCTATGTCATTGCCAGTGATTATTTTCACTTTGGAAGATATCAAATCTTTTATGAATCTGAAATCTTCAGATTTGTTATTTATAAGCCAGAACACAAGGTCTTTGTTATCTAGGCCAGACCATAATATATACCATTCTTCATTGGGCTTTTGAGCTGCAAACTCTCGTATTTTATGGACAATGGAATCCGAATCATTTCCTCCCAAACGGATTTTAGGACTCCTAAAAGTTCCATCGGGATTTTCTATTCTATCAAAATAGCAGTCCAACAGCTGACAGTAATTTCCATATATCAGCATCGCAGAAGTAACAACGTTATTTCCCAAGAATGTCAACACGTCATTATACAATCCTATATGGGTTTGGTTGCTTTTCACGCTTTTCCCAAGATCTGCATCGCTTAGCTTTTTTAAACCAATGCGATTTTCTATGTTAAAGAAAAAGAAGAACATATCATTCGTGTATTATATTGTTAGCTATGAGATAATACAGCACTGCATAAATTGTATTGATGCTTACTGCATTTCCAGCCTGTTTATAGAGAGAGCCATCGGCAACCCCGGCTGCTCTTCCCTTTGAGGCAAAACTTGCAGGAAAGCCCTGTAGCATAAAAGCTTCCTCTGGGGTGAGTTTCCTTATCGGCAGTTGTGCAAGCTCTTCTTTGGTCATAGTTTCAACGGGATTTATCGCACCATGTGATTCAATAAAATCTTGGCTGTAATAATTGTCCTGACAAGCACGGTGCATTTTATGCATCGTTGCAGTCAAAGGGCGGGCTATGGCCATATTTATATCTGATTTTGACTTGAATTTTGCAGAGCCATCAGCTAATAGCGTTGGTTTTATTTTATCTGACAGAAAATATTTCTGTGGAACATTCTCGCTGAGTATGTCGTTTACACTTGAATAATGAAGAACACTTAGGCCTTGATAAACACTGTCAAACAACTCAGAAATTGCATCACAGGTGAAATGCATGCCAAAATCCTGTGGTACAAACTCCGTTGTTGCGAATATCAACAACCTGTTTCTTGTTTGTGGCAGATGGAATCTTGCGGTGTTGAAAATACCGGAAAATACATTATACCCAAGATTTTCCAATTCTGTCTTTATTTTGGCAAAAGTGCGCCCCTCATCATGTGTTTTTAAGTTTTTTACATTTTCCAACAACACATATCGCGGCATTTTCACCGAAAGGATGTCTATGATACGAAAGAACATTTGGCCTCGCCCCTCATTAAACCCTGCTTGCTTACCCATCATGCTAAATGTTTGACAGGGGAAACCACCTGTCAACAGATCAAAATCAGGAAGTTTCTCTATGTTGTTTCTGTTTGCCGTAAAAGCAACTATGTCTCCCATTGCAATTTCATTCGTATTTATATGGAAATTCATACGATACGTTTGTGTTGCTTTTGAATCGATTTCGGAATACCCAACGCAATGAAAATTCATTATACGATCTTTGGCAAGCAAATCCATTGCCCGTCTGAATCCACCTATGCCTGCAAATAATTCTAAATGTCTCATTGGATAAACTTCATTATGGCAAGACCTATGGCCTTGGCTAATTTTACAGGAACTGCATTGCCTATCTGAGCATACCACATATTTTGGGAGCCTGTGAAAACATAATCATCTGGGAATGTCTGTATTCGTGCGGCTTCCCGTGGACTTAATCCTCTTGCTTCCCATGGATGAATGTACATATTGCAATCAAACTTCATGTGCGATGTAATCGTTTTGCATATTTGCGTCTTATCTAATTTAAAGTATTTGTCTTTAAATATACCATTTCTATTTTTATATGGCATTATATCTGCAATCGATTCATGCAACGAATTAGCACCTTGTGGCAATCTGCGATATATTTCTAAATCACGTTTATTATTATACCTATTTTTGTGATTATATAGTTTGTGCAATTTCTTGTCGCCATTTATAAAATGGTAAAAATCGTTGTAGATGTATTCATAATCGCAAACGGTAAAACCAGATTCCGCACATTCGATGCCTTTCGCTCCTTTCTCTTTTTTAGATGCAAGATGCGGAAGACCTACTAATGCATCATGTAGTGTAAATGGTTTTCGCTTGAATTTGTATATTTCTTCAAATATGTCTCTTGGAGGGATGCCCATGCGATTCCCAATCATAATAAAGCGCTCCCTGTTTTGTGGCACACCAAAGTCTTGTGCTTTTAATATGGCAAAATCATATTGGTAATCAGCTCCTAGTGCAGCATTGAAGTTTTCCTTTA
>ULRH01023835.1_pt1 | contig 12321 bp, 10 predicted proteins | sample 1955271 | NCBI WGS metagenome assembly ULRH01 (sample SAMEA4835677, study PRJEB28245) | human gut metagenome | biome: gut microbiome; material: fecal sample | place: Denmark | collected 2008 | reverse complement strand
AAAAACTCATTTTAACTTGTACTAAATCTTGACATAGGACCAAATAACATAATCCTGATAAGAGGTACATTCTCCATTATACAGGGAAACAGGAATGAAATCTTTTATCCAAACACGCACAGTTGATTGTGTCAGTTTTCCTGGGTATTCTTTGATATAAACGATCATACTTTATACTCCTTTGAATGTCTGTGGAAGCGAAACATACACTTTATCATATTTTAGCCGAGATGATTGACAAGACAATAACTTATTTACAGTATACGTAATAATTACGGAAAATGCAACAAGTTCAAATAACATTTTCAGCCGGAAGAAAACGTACACTTAACATTGACATTTTGAGATGAGCCGATTAAAATTGTTATTGGAATTCTGACATGGATTATAATGGGGGCTTGTGTGTGATGATAGATAAAAATGATATGATAAATTTACCCTTTCAAGAACTTTTAAAGAAATGTTTGTTTTTTTATGATCAGCAGGAATATAATATGATGGAGATATATGCCCAAGAGGCAAGATCCAGAAACCCATATCATCTAATGGCCGTTTACCTCTCTGCAATTGCAAATTCCTGTACGGATCGCTGGCTGGAGGCCTATGCAGATCTTCGCTTTCTGGAAAACTTACAGAATACATATCAGGAGAATGTTATCTCAGCAGAGGAGTTGCAGCAGATGACCATGCAGGCAAAGGAAATGGTGCTGCAAAGGGATGATCATGAGCAGAAGGAGCAGCTTCAGCAGATTGATGATCGTTACGTGTTGTTACAGGCAAATCTATTTACTTCTTATAAGTCGATAGAGGGATATTTTCGTCCGTTATCATTGGATGGCAGATTTTATTATATGGCCGGATATCTTACCTGGGGGGATTCTTATATGAATGTGACTGATTCAGGAAGCTGTCTGACTAATAAATTTGATATATATCAGATTGAGGCGATATCAAAAGATAAATCGTATGTTGATTCATTTCCATGCATTGTTCCGGTTGTTGCGAATACGGACACAGAAAATTATCCGAATAAATTTGAGATAAAAACTGGTACAGACAGGTATTCTTTTCCGGCATATGGTTTTAAAAAGTATGATTATTACAGGATAGATGAACCGACTGCTTTTACAGCAGAAAATATAACAGTATTTGGTAAACCAATTCCGTTACATCATGATCCAAAGCGGAAAAAACTGGTTTTGTCCATTTTTTTGGATAGCTTTAACTGGAAGGTGATCAAGGAGCATTCGTTAAAAGAGTGTATGCCAAATACATATGATTTCTTTCAGGAAGGTCTCATATGTGATGAGTTTTATGCGGGCAGTGAATTTACATATCCCAGTATCGCCAGCTATTGGACAGGACTTCGGTCGTCACATCACAAGATGCTGAATCAGAGTGTGAAAAGGGCGATGCCGGCAGATCGGAAGGTCTTTCCGGAAATCTTTCAGGAGGCAGGATATTTTACAGCCAAGATTGGCGGAAATGATTCTGTGATTCCGGACTTTGGTTATATGAGAGGAATTGACCGTTTTTTGTATCAATACTGGCAGGAAGATTTTTTTGCACATGAAGCAGTACATCAGACGATAGAACATATGGAAGCATTTCAGGAGACGGATCAGTTTATCTGGCTGGATATTCCGGATCTGCATGATGTGGCGGGGGTGTGGGACATGCCATTGTCGGTGCAGACATCGTGCCCGATTCATGTGAATGAGATTGATTTTACGGGAAGATATCCGGGAACCTTATACCAGACACCAAGTCCGAACCGGAGAGAGGTGTATTTAAAGGAAATGGCATATATTGACCGTCAGCTAGGTGTTCTGTATCGTTATATTAAGGAGCATTACAGCAGGGACGAAGTGGTTGTTACATTATTTTCGGATCACGGCAATGGATTTAACGTGGATGCGGGACAGCCGTTTCTATCCTGGCAGAGGGAGAATGTGCCGTTAATGATCTATGGACCGGAGTTTTCACACAATATTTGTGATGAATTGGTGGAATCTGTGGATTATGGACATATTTTGTGTCATCTGGCAGGAATGGAGGATCCAAGTCTTGCAGAGAATGATGGAAATCTTCCGGCATTTTGCGGTGGGACAGAGAAGGAATATGTTTTTGCCCAAAGCCAGCACCCGGACCGGGAATATGCGGCATTTGTTGGGACAAAGGATTATCGTTTTTATCTGGAAAGCTATCAAAAGGTGGACAAGGACTGCCGGATAGAAATATCTGCGGGGGCTTATGTGAAGCTTGTGGATATGGAGGATCAGGAGTTTCAGAATCCGGACATTATGGAGAAATGTAAGGCAATTGTTATGGAAAATATTCGGGATTTTGCATACTGATATGGCAGTTTGTCTATAAGTATGGAGGAAACAGGGAGGATAAAAATGCAGGGGATTATTCTTGCAGCGGGTATGGGAAAGCGTTTGAAGGAGCTGACCAACGAGAACACAAAATGCATGGTAAAGGTAAATGGAGTTACCATGATCGAAAGGGCACTGCGTATTCTGGACAAAAAGAAACTGTCTCAGATCGTCATTGTTGTTGGATACCAGGGACAGAAATTGATCGATTTTATAGGTACATTACAGGTTAAAACGCCTATTATATTTATAGACAATCCGGTTTACGATAAAACCAATAATATTTATTCACTGGCTTTAGCGAAGGAGTATTTGTGTGCGGAGGACACGCTGCTTTTGGAGTCGGATCTTGTTTATGAGGAGAGTGTGATCGATGCTTTGTTAGAGGATGAGCGTGCCAATCTTGCTCTGGTTGATAAATTTGAAAGCTGGATGGATGGAACCTGCATGGAACTGGATGAAAATGATTACATTGAAAATTTTATTCCGGGGAAATATTTAAAATTTTCTGAAAAAGAGAATTATTATAAAACAGTCAATATTTATAAGTTTAGTGCTGATTTTTCCCGAAATATCTATGTGCCGTTTTTGACTGCCTATGAGAAAGCAATGGGAGAAAATGAATATTATGAATCTGTGATCAAGCTGATCGCTATGCTGGAGACCAGGGAAATACAGGCGAAAAGATTGACGGGACAGGTATGGTATGAGATTGACAATATTCAGGATCTGAATATTGCAGAATCGTTATTCAACGAAAGTGAATCCGAGCATTATGAAAAAGTAGCAAGACGTTATGGCGGTTTTTGGAGATATCCTAAACTGTTGGACTATTGTTATCTGGTAAATCCGTATTATCCGCCGGTCAAGTTAAAGGAGGAGATGAAATCCAACTTTGAGACTCTGCTTACGGAATATCCTTCCGGGATGGAGGTAAATGCACTTCTGGCGGCGGGAGCCTTTGGAGTAAAACCGGAGCATATCATTGTGGGAAATGGTGCAGCCGAGCTGATCAAGGGACTGCTGGAATATTTATCTGTAAGTGCAGACGGGAAGGTGGGATGTATTTATCCGACCTTTGAAGAGTATCCGAACCGGTTAAAGAAAGAGAGGATCGTGCCATTTGTGCCGGCAGGCGAAGCGATGCATTATACCGTTGAGGATCTGATGCAATTTTATTCTGTCCACAAGATCAATACTCTGGTGCTGATCAATCCGGATAATCCAAGTGGAAATTATATTTCATACAAAGAATGTATCCGGCTCATAGGCTGGTGTAAACAGCAGGATATGGCGGTTATCCTGGATGAAAGCTTTGTAGATTTTGTGGATATCGGACCGGAGGAGGATATTGCGGATGTATCCCTGATCAGGGACAGTGTTTTGGATGAATATCACAAGTTGTACATCATAAAAAGCATTTCAAAATCCTATGGAATCCCGGGAGCCAGATTAGGTGTGCTGGCCAGCAGTGATGAGCAGTTGATCCGATATTTAAAAAAGGATGTATCTATCTGGAATATTAACAGCTTTGGCGAATTTTTTATGCAGATCAAAGAGAAATATGACAAGGATTATGTGGAGGCATTGGGAAAACTGAGAGAATGCAGAAAACAATTGGTACGGAAGTTAAAGGATATTTCTTTTTTGGAGGTTTATCCGTCCCAGGCTAATTTTGTGATGTGCAGATTAAAGGGAATTACTGCGGCAGACCTTTGCACCTCGTTATTAAAAGAAAATATTTTTGTGAAAGATCTGACGAAGAAGATTAAAAACGGTCATCAGTATATCAGACTTTCTATTCGCAGCGAGGAGGACAATGACCGTTTGATCACAGCATTGCGGCAGCTTGAAAGATAAGAGACAGCAAACGTCAGCGTCCTGTGTTATTTGTCAGTTTTGGAAATGATATGGAGGAAATGAATGGATGGATATTATGATCGCAGCGGACTTGAACTATTTCTCACCGGCGTTGACCCTGATCGTGTCTTTGTTTCATAACCATATGGAAAGAGATATGAATATTTATTTTTTATGTTCCGAATTTGGCGAAAAGGAATTTGCAGTGCTTGATAAGATTGAGAAAAGATATAAAAACAAAAAGATTATCTGTTTCAACATTTCTGAGGAGCAGACAGAGGGTTTACGGTCATTTGGCAGATTTTCGGTAGGAGCTTTTTATCGAATACTGGGATTGGAAATGATACCGACGGAGGTAGAGCGGATATTATATCTGGATGTGGATATGGTTGTGACAAGAGATATTACCGGGTTGTTTGAAATGGACATGACGGAACCGGTATTGGTATGTGACGATATCAATAATATTTTGCAGGGAAACATGGAGTATCACAAGGCTATTGTACATTTGACACCAGAGGATAAATATTTTAATTCCGGAATGATACTGTTTGATATGGAATACGTTCGCCAAAAGCATGTGCGGGAGAGGCTGCTTGATGATATCAAAGATAATTTTGACAGATATAAATTAGTGGATCAGGATGCGTTAAATCGCTATTATCACGGTATATCCCGGTTTATTCCATGGGAAAAATATAATTGTCCCTGTGTCCCGTATTTATCATTAGACACCAGGCATGTGATCGGAGAAAGGAATCTGCTGACTTATGCGGAACTTCAGAGAATGCAGGATCCGGAAAATGGATTACAGATTTTTGATGTTACCGAAGGGATACTGGCAGAGGCATCCATTATTCATTTTTGTTCCGAAATGAAGCCTTGGAAAGATAGAGAATTCTATCAATGTAATCAGAATATGCAGCAGGTATACAAAATTTATAACCGGTATGAAAGATTGGCTGCAAGATTGATGAAATAATGGTGAATGTGCCAAGGCTTGATCAGTTGCGTCAGACAAAGAAAGTCATTGGTTTGAAGCAGAAAAAATATGACATTTCATTTGTGGGGAGTCTGTATGAAAACAATTATTATGAGCAGATTACGTATCTTCCGGCTCATCTGAAGGGATATTTAGATGGTATCTGCAGAGCTCAGATGCAATTGTCTGGAGTGGATATACTGCCGGAATTATTACGTGAGGATATATTAACGGAGCTAAACGAATATGTAAAATTAGATATGGACCAGACATATCTGGTTACCTATGGCAGATTATTTAGTGACCTGTTCTTGAAAAAATATATTTCGTCGATGGAGAGGAAAGAGCGTTTAGAATTATTAGGAAAGATAAGCAGGGTTGCTTTGTTTTCTGGCAGCCGTTGGATGGGAGAAGGAATTGACTATTATGGGACAGTGGATTATATGAATGAAATGCCACTTGTTTTTTCCTTATCGAAGATAAATGTGAATATGATAATTCGAAGTATTACGTCAGGTATTCCGTTGCGTTGTATGGATATTCTGGGGGCAGGAGGGGTGTTGTTTAGCAATTATCAGCCGGAGCTAGAAGAGTATTTTGTGCCGGAAAGAGAATGGATATCTTTTCAGGGGGAGGAAGAGATGTTAGATAAGGCAACATTCTATTTACGGCATGATGAGCTTCAGAACCGGATTGCAGAGAATGGTTATCAAAAAGTAAAAAGAGAGTTTACTTATGAAAAAGCATTGGAAAAAATGTTAGGGATTGTAAGGGGATTGATGTGAACTACAATATTACACACATAGATTTCGCATATATTTTTGTGCAATTTTTGAAACATGCCAAGTATCAAAGTAATGCATAGCAGTCTCCTGTTCCTTTTGGGGAAGCTGATATTCCAGACGCCAGAGATGCCGGCAGATCTGGGCATAGTGAGCTGGAAGCCATGTATCGATCGATAAATCTTTCGTTTCCAATGGTACAAATATTTCAAAAAGACCTGCTTGTTTTTCAAGTTGGTATATCTGCAGAAAAATCGTCAGGATACAGAATAATTCATTTTCCTGGTTTTGGGCGAGGTTGTCCTGTGCGAATCGAAGTGCCTGATCGTAGCTATGATTTGTTAAAAGCTCAAGGAGAACAGCGGATGCTTGCGTTTTAAGCACTTGGATAGAGTCTGTGGATGTAATATAGTTTCTGCAGGCATCAATTTCTTTCTGGTTTTTAGGACAATATTCTTCAAGAAAAATTTTGCGGTAACGGTGGTAATTCTTTAAATTCATAAAACCGGCGTCATGAAGTACCCATGGGGATGCCTGATATGGTACTGCGATCAGATATCCTGCACGGGAGAATTCTTTTGATTGTGAGATGTCGTAAAAATCCCAGCCCGTAAATAAGTCAGAACGCCACGGGATATCCTGACTGGTGGCCATAAGTAATCCATCAATTGCTTCCACAGGAGAATACATTCTGGTTGGCGAAACAGGGATATTAAAATAATCGTCAACCGTTGAAATACAGTGGGAGCGAACGGCGCCAGTTCTCATGGCATTTGACCACATACAGCCATTGCTGTGAAGTTGTTTGGTACCAACCATGCCGATCAGTCCGATTTTATTGTTTTTTTGAAAGACAGCAAGGATGTCTGCAATAAAATTTTTGTTGAGGATCAGAACATCCTGATGGAGGTATACTTTATATTTTGCATCGGATGCATTCATACCCTGATCATATCCCTGTGCCATAGATGCAGCATTTCGAATGGGGATAATGTCAACAGAAAATCCCTCTGGGATAGCAAGCTGTTTAATATAAAGGGTACATTCATACAGAGCCGCCTCATCATTTGTACATACAATAAAGCTTACTTTGTTGGTGTCCATAAATCCTTATCCTTTCTGAATGATATCCAGTATTTCCTGAAAACGCTGTTCATAGGTATGCTCGGAAAATACTTTTTGCTGACCGGACCGGGCAATTTCATTCCGCCTGGCAGGATTTGCAAGATAGTAATCAATTTTTTCGATCATATCATCAGGATTTTCATAGTAAACATAATCTTTACCCGCCGTAAAATGACGATCAAAGTCCCTTTGGTAATTGGTCAAAAGAAAACCTCCGGCTCCCATAATGTCCATCGCCCGTAAGGGAATACCGCTCTGGATACTCCGGAGAGAAATGTTTAGATTGATCCGTGAGCATTGAAAAACAAGAGGCATTTCTTTTTCGTAGTGAACGGTTCCCATGTTTCGAATGGCAGTAAACTGAGGCGTTGGATTAGTGGTATACAATTTTACGAGAAGATCCTTTCGGGCATTCAGAAGTTCCATACATTGGGAGCGTTCTGTTTGTGTGATCTTACGGCATAAAAAGTAATTTGCGTAAAGGTAGCGGAGTGTTTCGTGACCGTCTTTAGATGGCTCCAGAGGAATATGCTTTTGAAGCTCTTCCAAAATTTCAGGAGTCAGACAATCTTCTAAGAAAAGCTTTCCGTAAATTTGCTGCTGGGCAGCCATGATACCTTCCAGATATCCTTTTGTGTATGCCGGAAGATCAGAAAAACGGTCGTATAAATTATGCTTTTCATTGTATAATGAACCAACAAAGGAGACATCTGCATCCAAAAGCTTCCGATGTTCCTGGGAAATGGTTAGTGTGGATAATCGTTTGGGATTGACAGCCATTGGAAGATAGTATACCTGTTTTACGCCTAATGCTTTGAGGTCTGTTACCATTTGACTGTCAAAAATAAAAATGTAATTACAGTTATGAAAAATGGTGTCAGAGTATGTCAGAACCAGAGGGCTGTCATAGCACCAGCTAACATAGGGGATTTTAATATCATTGCATACATTAGAGAGGATTGGGTAGTAGTTGGAGGAAAAAATCAGATCAATATGTTCCTCTTTTATATAATTGCGTAATTCGGAACGGAATCGGGGATCCTGCCGGTAATTTCGTGGTCCCTTTTGATAGAAAATGACTTCGTTTCCAAGATTTATGAGTGTTTCCCGGATATCATCTCTTCCAAAGCTTTTCCAGTCGGGAATTAATATTTTCATGGTGATCCTCCCAATGTAATGAATTTAATGCTAAAACGATATTTTATATTATAACAGTTTCGGTCATTCAAAAAAAGGGGGAAAGCTATGTTATTTTTATCTGCACCTTTGATCCTTATGGACAGGGACGTCATTTATATACATTTGAATATTTGTGTAAACAGGATCCATCGTTGACATTTGGGGATGAGACCGTTAAAATCATCTTAAACACAAAGGGAACGATGGACGATGTTCGTTCGGAAATGAAGCGGTTATTGGATTATATCGACGGTCAGGAAGCAACCGACGACTTCACGAGAGAGTTGGAGGAGGCGGTGCAGTCGGTTCGACGAAATGAGGAGTGGAGGTTGGATTATATGACGCTGGAGCAGGAGTATCGGGAAAGATATAATGAGGGTGTATTGGATGGTGAGACAAAGGGAAAAATAGAAGGAAAAATAGAAATATTGTATTTTGATATGAAAATGGCTGTTCCGGAGATTGCGGAGAAATTGTCCATTTCAGAGGATCAGGTGCAGCAAATTGTGGAGAGCATGGAGAAAAGGTAAGCAGGGGAAAGGGTACGATATATTAAACATAGGAACTGCAGAATTATTGATGTTCTAAAAATTCTGCAATTCTCTGTACGCCCTGGCCATCTACCAATGCATTCATACGGGCAGCATATTCCTTTCGCAGATCATCATTTGTGAGGTATACATCCAATGACCGGAGAATGTTTGATACAACGGGATCGAAACGGGCATCTCCGGCGTGGAGCATAATATGCTGATCCCCCATTTGCTTTACACCGTTTAATTGATTATCGGCAAAGGAGAAGCAGACCGTGGGCGTGATGCAGGCGCATAATTCTGAAAGAGTTGTTCCACCTGCCGATACGGCAAGCTGATTACGCCGCATATAGTAGCTCATATTGCTGACGTTTTTGTGAATCCGAATCTGTGGAAAACGGGCAGCCAGGGCTTGCAGTTGTGTCTCATCCTGATTCATGCTTCCTACAATGACATCAAAAGAAAAGCCATTTAGAGAGTCAGGGACGGCAATCGTTTGTTTGTCATGGTCTAAACAGGCAGAGAGAATCTGCAGAGACACATGGTAAGGATCGGTGCCACCGGTTGTGATCAGAATGCTTTTTTCACGGATAACAGGGGTTGTGGGTGCTTGAAATTCCTCGCGGAGAGGAGAATATTTTGTGCCGGCCAGCACTTTTGTATCCGTATTGAGATATCGTTTGAAATAGGCATCATAATCAGATCGGAGACCATAGTGTAGCACGGCAGAGACTGGATATGTATCGGTTTCCATGTCATCGAGATATAAAACAGGAATCTGTTGATTTAATGTGGCAAGATAAGAGGTTGTGATCTGATAAGAGTCAACAACCAGCCATTTCAGAGGATATTTCTTCAGAAGTGGAAGGAATATATCGTATTCTGATTCCATATGTTTCCAGTCAGTATGAAGTATTACATAAGGAATGCCGACAGCCTCCAGACGTGCCGTTTCTTTTTCTTCCGCAAGGAAGAAGATACACTTTTTTCCTCTTTTGATAAGCTCAGTGGCAATAGAAATACAGCGGACAAGATGTCCGGTAGCAATTTGTTCATTTGCGTCAACGCGAAATCCGATCATAACGGTAGCCTGCCTTTCTATGGTATTTATTCCAATATTAGAATAGTCTAAATGAAGTATACCACAAATCAGCTGTTTTTTCTCTGAAATGTTGAGATGGAATGGTTGGTTTTTTTCTTGTGGTTCCGGTGAAATCGTGTTACACTTACAACATGCAGATCAGTGAAAAGGAAAGGTGACATTATGTATATTCCATATGGAAGACAATCGGTAGATGACGCAGATATTGAAGCGGTTGTGAAGGTATTAAAGTCGGATTATCTGACAACAGGACCGGCAGTGGCGGCTTTTGAAAAGAAAGTGGCAGATTATGTGGGGGCGAAGTACGCTGTAGCAGTAAGCAATGGAACAGCGGCGCTTCATGTGGCGTGCCTGGCAGCAGGAATTGGTGAGGGGGATGAGGTGATCACGACGCCGATTACCTTTGCGGCATCTGCGAACTGTGTGCTTTATTGTGGTGGAACGCCGGTATTTGCGGACATCGACCCGGACACATACAATATTTCTCCAGAGGAGCTGGAGAAAAAGATTACTTCCCGGACAAAAGCAATTATTCCGGTACATTATACCGGGCAGCCATGTGATATGGATGCCATTCTGGAGATTGCACATAAGCATAATCTTTTGGTTGTTGAGGATGGAGCGCATGCACTGGGAGCAGTCTATAAAGGAAAGAAGATTGGAAGCATTGCCGATATGACCTGCTTTAGCTTTCATCCGGTAAAACCTGTGACGACAGGAGAAGGTGGTATGATCGTTACAGATAACGAAGAGTTATACCGCAGGCTGGTTTTGTACAGAAGTCATGGAATTACCAGGGATAAAGATATGATGCAGCAGTATGAGGAACAGCTGCAACAGTCCTCAGATCAGGCATTGCAGGAGGCTGCAGATATGCTTCGTGGAGACGTTATAGATCCGGGAGGATGGTATTATCAGCAGCTGGAGCTGGGATATAATTATCGGATTACAGATATTTCCTGTGCACTAGGTGCCAGTCAGATGGACAAGCTGGATCGTTTTCTGGAACGCCGGAGACAGATTGCAAAGAAATATGATGAGGCCTTTGCGGATATACCGCAGATCAAGACACCATGGCAGCAGGAGGGATGCCAGAGTGGCTGGCATTTGTATATGATACAGACAATGGAACGCAGCAGGAGAGAAGTTTTTGATGGGTTGCGTCAGGCAGGGATTGGTGTCAATGTGCATTACATACCGGTTTACAGACATCCTTATTATCAGAGAAACGGTTATGCAGGAGTACATTGTCTGAATGCAGAAGCATTTTATGAGAGAGCGATTAGTCTGCCGATTTTTCCGGGATTAACAGGGCAGCAGCAGGATTATGTGATTGAACATGTGATTAAGGAATGCACAGCAATCAGAAGTTGATATTCATTATATTACCTGTCGAATCACAAATTTTTATCAAAGCATCTACAGGATCCCATCCGTTACAGAAAGGTTCTCTCATCAATTCGGCGTAAAGCTTATCATTGCGAAATATGTATATCATTGGTATAATAATCTATAAAATTCATAAGGAGAGGTGGTACCGGTGAAATAAAAATTGTGAAAAATCCGGCAAGAGAGGTGTTAAAAGTGATTTTATTTCGAATGGTAGTTAAAAATAAAAAAAGGACGAAAGCAGGAAACGGGGAAGGATTTAAACCCCGTAAAATGAAGATAAATCATCCGCGTGTCTGGTTTCCGGAGGAGTATGAGCAGGGGAAACAGTGGTGCATGGAGCAGCATATGCAGCATTGTTTTGTAAGAAGCCATGACGGACTGCAGCTGCATGCCTTCTATCTGCCGGCAGAAAATGCCGGACGTACGATACTTTTGTCCCATGGGTACCGCGGAAGCGGATTTGGGGACTTTGCACCGGATGCCCGTTTTTTACATGAACATGGGTGCAATCTGCTGTTTATTGATCAGAGAAGCTGTGGAACCAGTGAGGGAAAATATATCACATTTGGAGCTTTGGAGCAGGAGGATGTGAAACGGTGGTGCTGGTATCTGGCAAAACGAAACAAAAAACGGCTTCCGATTTACCTGTTTGGCAAATCCATGGGTGCATCCGCAGTGCTTATGGCATCCGGAAAGGAATTACCTCATTATGTAAAGGGAATTATTGCAGACTGCGGATTTGTATCCATGAAATCACAGTTTCAGTACATGGCTGCAAGCTGGTTTCATCTTCCGCATATTCCGGTCCTGTTATGGCGGTTATCGGTCAGGTGCCGTATTCAGGCTCATTTTTCCATGAAGGATGCAGATACCGCACATGCCATGGCAGTCAACCACAGACCGGTTTTGTTTTTTCATGGTTCACGGGACGGTTTTGTCCATCCGGATCAGTCGGTAAAAAATTATCAGATGTGCCGTGCTCCCAAAA
>ULRH01056430.1_pt1 | contig 12364 bp, 6 predicted proteins | sample 1955271 | NCBI WGS metagenome assembly ULRH01 (sample SAMEA4835677, study PRJEB28245) | human gut metagenome | biome: gut microbiome; material: fecal sample | place: Denmark | collected 2008 | reverse complement strand
AATTTCTAATTTTACAGAAAGTTTTACCGGACAGCAATATTTCAAGATAAAACACTAGTTTTGTGTAGTTTTTCGGTCGGAGTTGCGTCTAACGGTTAAAAGTAACTTAATTATTTGAATAAGATAATGGAAACAACGGAGAAACAATTTGCGCAGATTGTGCGGGACAACCGCAGCACGATATACACCGTGTGCTATATGTTCTCGAAGGATGCCGACGAGGTGAGCGACCTTTTTCAGGAGGTGCTCATCAACCTTTGGAAGGGTTTTGCGACCTTTGAGGGCAAGAGCGACATAAGGACATGGATCTATCGCGTGAGCCTTAACACGTGTATTTCGGCTGACCGCAAGAAGAAAAGGCACAAGACCGTGCCGCTGTCGATGAGCATCAACCTGTTTGAAGACAACGATGCCGACACACATCAGGTGCAGTTGCTGTATAAAAGGATCAACCGTCTCGGACCTTTCGACAAAGCTCTGGTGCTGCTTTGGCTCGAAAACCTGAGCTACGACGAAATTGGTGCGGTGATGGGTATATCGGCAAAGAATGTTTCGGTTAAGCTGGTAAGAATAAGAGAGTTGCTCAAAAAAATGTCAAACGATTAAAGAAAGGATTCTGTTATGGAGAATATTATAGCCAACAACGGACTTGAGGAAATGAAAGCGCAGATGGCCATCCTAAAGAACAAGATAGAAGGACAGACCATGCTGAACGAGCGCCTGATGAGACGGGCCATGAACGACCGTATGTCATTTGTAAGGCATATGGTGGTTTGGGATGTGGTTATGGTGATAGTGAGCATTACATCTATGTATGCTTTCATGGAACTGTGTGGCTGTTCGCTGCTGTTCTTTGTGGTGAGCGTAGTGCTGTTTGGCTGGTTCTTGATGTCTTCAGCTTATATTAACAGAATAAAGGAGAGCGAACTGCTTGAGGGCGACTTGCTGAAAACAGGCGAAAAACTGGTAAGGATGAAGCGTCAGCGTGTACGTCTGATGATGATTAACCTTCCGCTCGCTTTGGCATGGGCTGCATGGTACGGCTATGAAATGATTGTGTTTGAGACAGCATGGGGTGGCGAGCCAAGAATCATAATCGTAGGTCTGTGTGTAGGCTTGGTAGTAGGACTCATCATCGGGCTGAGGATATTCCGCAAGATGCAGCGGGCTAACGACATCGTGATACAGCAGATTGAGGAGATGAAAGCACTATAATATCGTATTGTCCTGAATCATGCAAAATCAGGTGAAAGACGACCATACGGTTCGTCTTTCACCTGATTTCATTTAATTCTTCCCGTTAACGATGCCCAATGCCATCGAAACCATGCCGGTGATTGACAAAATCTCCTGCATTTATGTAAGGCCCTTTGCTCAAACGATAATCCGTTGCTAACACCCCACCGCATAAATAATGTAATGATCGCAAGTCTGGATCTTAATACCATCTTGCCAACCAACGGTTAGCTATAAACGTTTAGGCTCATAGCTTCGCTTCACAAGACAAGGATGCGCCACAGAACAGCACTCTAGAATAATAAGGAATACATGCTATTGTCTTCTTATTTCTGCCACCCACAGAGCCCGGCCACTTTCTTACAGCCTTCACCCCTCGCGCAGGAAGTCGAGTGCTTCCTTGATCTCTTCATCCGTAGCTGTCTGGTTGATGTGGATCTTACCGATACCGCTGAGGAGGGTAAAGTTGATCTTCGAACCTGTATTTTTCTTATCATGGTGCATGAGCGCGATAAGCTCATCATAGTCATCGCATACAAAAGACGGCCGGCCGTAGTTCTCAAGAATGAAATGTACCGTCTGGCGCATCCTCTCCGTAGGGAAGTGCATCTTGACAGTCGACAGATACAGCTCACACACAAGTCCATAGGCGACGGCATAGCCATGAAGCAAAGGCCAGGCCTCATCACGCGAGGCATTCTTCAAGGAGAATGCCTCCAAAGCATGACCGATGGTATGACCGAAGTTGAGAGCCTTGCGGATGCCCGTCTCGAAAGGATCTTTCGTCACCACGCGCTGCTTCACCTTCACCGAATCGGCCAGCATCCGGCTCAAGGCGTCAAGGTCCGGATCCGTCAGATCGAAGCTGACCAGTTCTGTCCAGTGCTTCTCGTCAGAGATCAGGCCGTGCTTGAGCATCTCTGCATAGCCCGAACAGAGGTTAGCCCTGTCGAGCGTCTTGAGGAAGACCGTATCGAGTATCACGCTGTTGGCATTGTGGAACACTCCGATCTCATTCTTCAGGCCATTGAAGTTGAAACCTGTCTTACCACCCACAGAGGCATCGACCATAGCGAGCAGCGTCGTCGGGATATTAATGAAATTGATGCCACGTTTGAAGGTAGAAGCCGCAAAGCCACCCAGATCGGTCACCATGCCTCCACCGAGATTGATCATGCAAGAATGGCGGGTGGCACCGCCTGCCTCCAGCTCCTGCCACACATGGACGACCGACTCCAGACTCTTGTTCTGATCTGTTGCGCCGATCGTTATCATCTTCGCTTCCTTCAACACCTGGAAGCACTCCATCACCGGCCAGCAGACGTTCTTTGTCGTTTCATCGGTCAGCACAAAGAGACGGTCGTGTTCACACTCCGACAATGCCTTGGTCAATTCCGTATTCAGATGCCGGGATATAATTACTCGCTGTTCCATACCTTTCTCTTTTTATATTCTATCACAAATATAGTAATAAATTACACGGTTTCAACTATTAATTACTTCTTTATTAATACTTTTTAATAAAATGTTCTTCAACATTGCGCACACAAGGGTGGCAGTGTGCAATAACACTAAAGGACTATAATCCGAACCGTCTTCCATCCTTCACATCATGAGAGAAAAGTACTGTCATTCAGCCCTCCCATTTCTCATACTTCCAATATCCATTTCTTAAAATTCATCAGAAAATAGAGATGTTTCAACGAAGTTGAAGATCAGATGATCAACAAAATTGCCATATAACTAAAATAAAATCCATTTTCTTTAAAACTTGATTAAACCTTCTCTCATTGGTTTCATCTAAAAAGAGGTAAATATACAACAAATCAGAATAAATATAACAGATGCGCAGAATGAAAAATTTTGTTTCCGGAATAACAAAAAGATTCTTCCTTCTCTTCCTGCTCTGTCTGATGGTTCTCACGGCCTCAGCACAGCGCAAGATTACGGGTACGCTCATCGACCACGATTCGAATGAGAGCATACCCATGGTAACTATTCAGCTGCTCAAACCCGACTCCTCGTTTGTGACAGGAACGGTGAGCGGCGACAACGGACAGTTCAGTGTGCAGGCTCCCAAAGACGGACGTTATCTGCTCAAGCTCTCCAGCGTCGGCTACAAGACGGTGGTGAAGAACTTGCAGGTCGCCGGCGGCAAGGATGTGGCCTTGGGCAAGACGACCATGAGTGCCGACGCCATCATGCTCAAAGGAGCCGAGATCACAGCCCGTGCCGTAAAGGTGACTGTGAAAGAGGACACTTTCGTCTACAACAGCGCCGCCTTCCGTACTCCCGAGGGATCGACCATCGAGGAGCTTATCAAACGCCTGCCGGGTGCTACGATCGATGATGACGGCAAGATCACCATCAATGGCAAAGAGGTGTCGAAAATCATGATCGACGGTAAGGAATTCATGGTCGGCGACACAAAGACAGCCATCAAGAACATTCCGACCTCCATTATTAATAAGGTGAAAGCCTACGACCAGAAGAGCGACCTGGCCCGTGTGACCGGTATCGACGATGGTGAGGAACAGACCGTCCTCGACTTCGGTACGAAGCCCGGCATGAATCATGGCCTTATGTCCAACCTGGATGTGTCTGCCGGCACAAAGGACCGCTACTCCGGACGACTCTTCGGCGGATACTTCAACAACAAGATGCGCATCTTTGCCATGGGCAATGCCAACAACGTGAACGACATGGGCTTCGGAGGACGCGGCGGCAACTTCGGACGCGGACGCAACGGACTCAACGCCACGAAGATGGGTGGTCTGAACCTCAACTATGAGGAGAAAGACAAGCTGAAGATCAACGGTCACGTACGTTGGAATCACAGCGACGGTGACACCCGCGCGGAAAGCTCTTCGGAGAACTTCGTCAGCACCGTGGGATCATTCTCCAACAGTCTCTCACAAAGCTACTCCCGCTCCAACTCGTGGGACGCACGCGCCCGTGTGGAATGGACACCCGACACGATGACCAACATCATGTTCCGTCCGTCGTTCAGCTATTCTACGAGCGACGGTCTTTCCACCAGCCACTCAGCTTCCTACAACGAGGACCCTTACAACTATGTAACGGAGCCGCTCTCTGCAGAAGCCATCGCACAGTTGGCTAACGACAGTATCATGGTCAATGCTATCAATAACAATTCTCTCACGTTTTCTAAGTCGACCAGTGTGGGCGGCATGCTGCAGTTCAACCGCCGCCTAAGCAACAACGGACGCAACTTCACCGTACGTGCCGATGCCAGCTACTCCGACTCCGACTCGAAGAGTCTCTCCACAAACAATGTCCACCTTTATCAGGTGCTCGACCAGCTTGGCAACGACTCTACCTATCAGACCAACCGATTCAACCTGATGCCCTCAAAGACATGGAGCTACACCCTGCAGGCCACCTATAGCGAGCCGCTCTGGAAAGCTACCTACCTGCAGCTGCGCTACCGATTCAAATACAGCTTCTCGAAGAGCGACCGTTCCACCTACGACTTCTCTAACCTCGGAGAGGACTATTTCGCCAATGTGAACCCCGTCTACCGTGGATGGGACAGCTACCTCAACCTGCTCGAGCATCACTACACCGACTATAAGGACGACGATCTGAGCCGTTACTCCGAGTACAAGAACTACCAGCACCAGGTAGAACTCATGTTCCGTATGGTCCGTCCCAAATACCAGCTGAATGCCGGACTGATGCTGCAGCCCTTGAAGTCGCACTACATACAGGACTACCAGGGCATCAGCGTCGACACCACACGCAATGTGACCAACTTCTCGCCTACCTTCGATTTCCGCTATCGTTTCAACAAGGTGAGCAACCTGCGCATCAACTACCGTGCGACAACGACGCAGCCGTCGATGAGTGACCTGCTCGACATCTACGATGACTCCGACCCTCTGAACATCACGACCGGTAACCCCGGACTGAAGCCGTCGTTCACCCAGAGACTGCGCCTCTTCTACAACCAATACTGGGAAAAGACACAACGTGCCGTCATGACCTTCTTCAACTTCCAGACGGTGAAGAACTCCATCAGCGACAAGGTGACCTACGATGCCACTACCGGTGGCCGCATCATCCGCCCGGAGAACATCAACGGCAACTGGTCGATGAACGGTGCCTTCATGTTCAACACACCGCTTGACTCGCTCGGCAACTGGAACATCAATACGTTCACCAACCTGAACTACAATAATAATGTAGGCTATGTGGCACTGGACCAGAACTCCAGCTCACAGAAGAACATCACAAAGGACATGACCATCGGCGAGCGTCTCTCAGGATCGTACCGCAACAACTGGCTGGAGATAGAGCTCGACGGTAACCTCCAGTACCGTCACACACGCAACGACCTGCAGACAACGGCCAACCTCGACACCTGGCAGTTTGCCTATGGTATCAACTTCAACTTCTCGCTGCCGTGGAACATGTCTATTTCCACCGACCTGCATGAGAACAGCCGACGGGGATATACCGACGCCTCGCTCAATACCAACGAGCTGGTGTGGAACGCACAGATCTCTCAGAGCCTCTTGAAAAACAATGCCCTCACGCTGATGATCCAGTTCTACGACATCCTGCATCAGCAGAGCAACTTCTCGCGCACAGTGTCGGCAACCAGCCGCAACGATACGGAATACAACTCCATCAACAGCTACGCCATGCTCCACGCCATCTACCGCTTCAACCTCTTTGCCGGACAGAACGGTGGCCCTGCAGGACCTCCTGCCGGACCTGGTCACGGACCGGGAAGAAGATTCGGTGGTCCGCGTCCCGGAGGCTTTGGACGCCCGATGATGTGATGACATCCGAAAGAACCCTTTCTTAAGATAACACAAAAGCAGGAGACAGACAGCTCACCAGAGCGTCTATCTCCTGCTTTTATTTTGTCCCCTCCTATATCCTATTCCTCTTCCTTACATGGCAGCCACTCTGAAATTGTCCCTCCAGCTCATGGCATCTCCCTTGGTGTAGGCGAGACTGTGTCATGTAAAGAAATGTAGTAGCATTTTATCTACCTACCTTTTCACGCCGACTTCCTGCCTGATGTTCTCCACGCTCCTGCTGCGATTGAACGATATATCCATATGGCAAGACTCATAGCGCCTGCAGGGTACATCCCTGTATAATCAGCCATCGCTTCCCAATATATTATAAAATCTTCTCCATTTTACGAGACCATAAAAAATAAATACTATATTTGCGATATCATTTGAGATCTACTAAATTTGAGAGCTTTCGTCTGAGACGCACTCTATGAAACACTGCCACAACCCGAAGAGGTGGAAGCCATTCTGAAGTAGCAGCTGTCTCATTGATACGGCTGCCTGATTGCAGGGATTATCCATTCTGTTCATCCAAATTTTATATTTTATATGAGAACGCAACCTCTACTGCTTGTCCTGATATTCATGGCACTCGGCTTATCGAAGGGCCGGGCGCAAAAGATACAGATCTGGGACAATCCTACCACCGAGTATGGAAACGTTTATTTTGACGGATTCTTCAATATCGCCATGGACATCACCAAGGTGGAGCTGAAAGAAGACGAGACCGTCGTTCGCGCTACGATCAAGAAACGCTCGGACTATCCCAATATGGGTCTGTTCCGGTTTTCAAAAGACACTTATCTCCTTGCTGACGGCAAGCACTATCCTGTGCAGTCGGCCGAAGGAATAGAGTTCGACAAGTTCCGCCAGACAGAAAAGAATGGCAGACTCGACGTGACCTTCCACTTCCGCCCTTTGCCAAAGAACACAAAATCGTTCGACTTCATCGAGGGGGATGAAAAGGGGGCCTTCCAGATAAAAGGCATCAAGCCGGTGGAGGAAAGATGGAAAGAACTCTTTCCGTCTTATTGGCGTGACGACCAGACCGGAGAATGGGTGATTGCCTTCCTCGGCGACCGGGCCATCTATGACAACAAGATCTGGGATATGGAGGCTGAGATCACTCACAAGGGGAAAGAGGCAAAGATCACCCTAAGACATGACGGCGAGAAGATACCGGTTCAGATAGGCAAGAACCGGAAAGGCAGGCGCACAATACAGATCGGCAAGCAGAAACGAACCCTCTCATTGATTACCGGCCGCTTTATGCCCGACTATCCCGAGAAGGATACGCGTACTGATTTTGTTGATCTGGGCAACCGATCCGATACCGTTACGTTCATCGGTTGGCTAAAGGATATGCCTGACTATCTGAAAGACAAGAAACAGATTCAGGTGAACTGTTCCGACTTTATTAAAGACGAACAGGTGGAGCATACCGCCCTACTCGATTCGCTCGGTCGTTTCTCCATAAAGATTCCTCTTGCCAGCAGCTATGAGTTTTTCTTCGATTGGGGCCGGTGCTACATCCGCACGGTCTTTGAGCCGGGAAAAACCTATTTCCTCCTCTATGACTTTAAGGAAGGGCGCCGCTTCTTCATGGGCGATGATGTGCGCTTGCAGAACGAGCTTCTTAAATATCCCCTCGAATGGTTCGACAGGCGGATGGAAAAAGGCAATGACCTGGACGAATTTCTGGATGCCACCGACAGCATTCTAAGAGTTAAATACGCATTGATTGACACCCTCTGCCTTCAGCATCCGACACTCTCCACACGCTTCTGTCAGTTTAGCAAGGAAAATATGATTGCCCAGGCGGCACGCGAACTGGGACAGGCGCGATTCTATACGCCGACACTCCATCTGTCTCCTCGTGCCCGCCAATATGCCTACGAACATTTCTGGAAGGAAATGTCCAGGCCCTACACATTACACCGCGATTGGAGAGTTTTCATTCGCGACTATACAGATGACATCATTCCGAAAAGCGACGTGCTTGATTTTATTGAGGATTTTGCATCCAACGCCGAGGAAATTGAGTTTCTGAAAACATTTAAGTCGTGGATTAAAGAGACCAATGCCCGACTGGCTTCCATAAAAGACAAGGAGGAAAGGCAACATCTCGCGGAGCAAATCAACAAGGAGAACAAAGACCTGATAAAAAAAGGATATGCTCTCCTCAATTCTCCAAAGGTACAGGAAATTATAAATAGTAAGATGTTCGTGAAGAATACGCGCCGGAAAATCCATGTGCTCGACTCCATCGGTGCCGATCCTTTCATAAAGAGAGTTCTTCTGTGTGAGGATGCCTATACAGCAATTGACAACACCCGTAAGCCCCTTAGTCAGGAGATAATGGACTCGTTGGCCGTATGGACCAATAACTCGCCGGCTCTTCAAGGTATTAGGGAGAAAAATGAATTCTACACGGCCCTTGCCAACCGGGAACTGGATCAGCTGGTCCTGAAAACGGGCTCGGAAGTGGAGGGCTTGCAGGAAGGAAAGGAAATTCTAAGCAAGCTCACAGAGCCTTATCGGGGGAAATTTATTCTTCTCGATATCTGGGGGACATGGTGCAGTCCTTGTAAGGATGCGCTTTCTCACTCACAGGAAGAGTATCAGCGGTTGGCCAAATACGACCTGCAGTATATGTATCTCGCCAACAACAGTCCGAAAGACACCTGGGAGAATGTGATCAAAGAGTACGACGTGACGGGCAGCAATGTAGTTCACTTCAATCTGCCGGGTGAGCAGCAGCAAGCCATCGAGAGCTATCTCAAGGTCTCCGCTTTTCCGACCTATAAGGTGATCGACCCGGAGGGCCGCGTGCTTGATGTGACGGTAGATCCCCGTAATCTTGATTCCACCGAAAGGTTGTTCCAGCAGCTTACCGGCAAATAGCTTCCTGACACTTTTGCATGATGAAAAGCTCCTAACACATCAGAATAGATAATAGTTCTCTTTCTGATGTCTTTCAGATTTAAAAATGAACGACAGAACAAGGCATCCACTCCTTTCGGGTCTCGCACAGATCGGAGAGAAGCGGATGCCTTACATCGTTGTAGCGTGTCCTTAATGGGCTTATACCGACTTCCGTTTTCCACCCATCTTCTTGACAAGAGGGGCAGAAGATACAGGAATGTATGGGATTGACATGGGGATAATGGCTTGGCAACTCAATTTAATGCCCTATATCACGTCCGGATATTCATCCGCATTTCATGGTTTGTCAAACATTACCGTTGCTTCTATCTTGAGCCTTTACTTCGCCCGGAATGAGTGGACCCGTAGCCCGGAAAAGAGATCCGTTTCAAATGCCGGCTTACCGACATCACATCTGGACTGCTCTCTGATACGGGAGAGATGAAAGCCACCGACAAGTCGATATTTACCCCGACTCGGTCGTTAAGCCACAAATACTTATCCTTAATATTATCCTATTACCTTGCCTGACGGTTTCTACTCCCTCGCCGACATCCCGCCCGTCGCTTTATATTTAAGCTATGCCTTCGACAATAGTGACAGACCGACAACCGGATATAGAAGGAAATCATTCGGATCTCCCATATCCAATTCGGAATAAAAAAGCCCTCGCAACATTCTGTACTACGTTGCGAGGGCTCTATGATTAATAGGAACGTGGCTGCTGCCACTCTGATATATCCGGGAGATTATTCGGCACCGCCATTGTCGATGATCTTGATCTTCTGGCGGATAAGCTCGATATCGTCCTTCAGTTTCTGTGCTCTGCGGTTCATCTCACCCACAAGGGAGTTGCCCTTCTTCGAAGAGATGCTCAGGAAGCCGAGGTTATTCTCAAAGGTGGTCAGCTCCTGCTTCAGCTGCTCATAACGGCGCACCAGACGGCCACGCTCCGTGTCGACAGCATCCTCACCGCGCTTAGCCACAGACTTCAGATTCTGCTTGAAGTTGTCGAGACGGCGGTTGTTGATAGAGATGTGCAGCTTGCTATAAAGCTCGTTGAGGGTGTCGTGGTACTCCTTATACACCTTGTCCTTCTCTTTATAGGGCACATGTCCTACCTTATTATATTCCTCTACCAGAGCCTGGATCTTCTCCTGTGCATCGTCCGCGGTCTCCTCGAGAAGAGCCTTCATACGGGCAATGATATCACGTTTCTGCTCCAGATTGGCATGCTCCTCACTGTGCGTGCCTGCATGGGCAGCCTTGCGTGCCTCGAAGAAGTGGTTGCAGGCACCGAGGAACTCAGCCCAGAGCTGGTCGCCGGTCTTATGGGGAACGACACCGACCGTCTTCCACTCTTTCTGCAGAGCGATGAGCTTGTCAGCCGTAGAACGCCACTCCGTGCTGTCCTGTAAAGCCTTAGCCTTCTCGATGAGCGCCTTCTTCTTCTCGATATTCTTAGCATATACTTCCTTCAGATTTTTGAAGAACTCTCCCTTGCGTCCGAAGAAGTCGTCGCAAGCGGCACGGAAGCGCTGGAAGATCTTGTCGTTCATCTTCTGCGGAGCGAAGCCGATGGTCTTCCACTCCTGCTGCAGCTCGATGATCTGCTTGGTGTGCTTGTCCCAGTCGCCAACACCTTTATTCTCTTCTTTGGCAATGGCCTCCACCTTCTCACAAAGCTCTGTCTTACGGTTCAGGTTGTCTGCCTCCTTGGCACGGAGCTCCTCGAAGTGCTGCTGATGCTTCTTGTTGATCACCGTGCTGGCAGCCTTGAAGCGGGCCCAGATCTGCTCGCGCAGATCCTTAGCCACAGGACCGGTCTCACGATACTGCTGGTGAAGATCCTGCAACTGGTGGAACGCGCTCACTACGTCTGGCTCGTCGGCCAGTTTCTCAGCCTCCTCGCAAAGGTGCGTCTTGGTCTCAAGATTGCGTTTGAAGTCATACTCGCGTGCCTCGCGGTTGAGGTTGAGCAGGTCGTAGAAGTTCTCCACCTGGAGCTGATAGTTACGCCAAAGCTCACTAGCCTGCTGTGCGGGCACATTCTTTATCTCTTTCCACTCCTGCTGGAGCTGTTTGAATTCCTGGAACGACTTGTTGGCCTGATCGGGCGATGTTGCCAATGCCTTGATCCGGTCGATGATCTCGAGCTTACGCTTCAGATTAGCCTCTTTCTCAGCCTCCTGCTGCTGGAAGATGCGGGCGCGCTTCTCCTTGATGATCTGCATCTCGGCCTTAAAAGCATGCTCCACATCGTCGGGCATAATCTGATACTCATCAGGATTGCCACCTTTGTCAAGATAATCTTTCAGCGCCTGATCGCGCTCTGCCTGATGGAGACGATAGAAGCTCGACTTGAGGTGCTCCACCTCGTCTCTCGAAGGATTGTCCTCACTCTGGGCTATCTCCTTGGCACGCTCCAATACCTCTGCCTTAGAAGTATAGACATGCCGGGCGGGACTCTCGGTCCCGGAAACAGCTGCTCCGGCCGGTGTCTCCTCTGCAGAAGCCTGCTCAACGGCAGATGGCTCTTCAGCCACGACTCCTTCTTCGGCAACCGTTGCTGCCGGCTGCTCCTTTACCTCAGAGGCGGCCTCAACCGTCTGCTGCTCTTCTTCTACCGGACGAGTTTCCTCTGTCCCTACCTTTCCCTGCTCCAGGGTGTTTTCTTGAGAGTCCATCATTTCACTGTTTTAAGTTTATGATTCGGATAAATACCATGCCGGCCTCTGCCCGTCCATACGGACGGAGGTGGGCACATGTCATAGAATAATGTTAAATACTTTGCAAACTTATATAAAAAAAATGGAACGCCGTCATCTTTTCCTCTTTTTTTGATTAAAAAAGTTTGATTTTATCGGCTAGTTCCCCAATAACGGCTTTAAAATTTGGCTTTTCATAATATTTCCACTAACTTTGCTGCTCATTAATGCAATGAAAAAGATAGCAAACGACATACTGAAAGTTGCCTTCTCGCTCGTTCTCGGAGGGGCCATCCTATACTGGATGTACCGCGATTTCGACTTCCGCAGCGTGAAATACGTGATTCTGCACGACATGGACTGGACATGGATGCTCCTGTCCTTTCCCTTCGGCATCATGGCCCAGGCATTCCGCGGCATCCGTTGGCGACAGACTCTCGATCCCATCGGTGAGCACGCGCGTACACACGTAGCAGTCGATTCCATTTTCATCTCCTACGCCATCAGCCTGCTTATCCCCCGTATCGGAGAGTTCGCACGGTGCGGCGTCCTGAGACGCTGGGACGGCATATCATTTCCGAAGGCACTCGGTACGGTAGTGACGGAGCGTGCCATCGACTCATTGTTGGTGCTCATCATCACGATGCTCACCTTCGTCTTCAA
>ULRH01018484.1_pt1 | contig 12374 bp, 10 predicted proteins | sample 1955271 | NCBI WGS metagenome assembly ULRH01 (sample SAMEA4835677, study PRJEB28245) | human gut metagenome | biome: gut microbiome; material: fecal sample | place: Denmark | collected 2008 | reverse complement strand
TTTCAAAAGACAGCCTTTTCCGTGCACCTTGCCCGGGATACGCCACCTTGGGAATCTGTACCGCCCGCGGAAATATCCGCAACAATACAATTATAGTATAGCACGAAACGCGGAACAAAAAAAGAGGGAAGAAATACTTTTCTCTCAATGATCCGCCAGGCGCTCCTCTTCGTGATGTTGCTTTAGTTCTTCTTCCCCAGCTTGTGCACAGTGCCATCCGGCTCTTTGATCGAGGTGTTGTTCAGCTGGGCGCGCAGGCTGGCCTTTACGTCCGCAACATACTCCTGCCGCAGGGCCTGCTGCTCTGCCTTTTCGGCATCGGTCAGGCCGGTGGTCTTGCTCTTTTTTGCCAGCTCGTTGATGCGGGCGATCTTCTCGTTTGTCATCGCAGTTCTCCTATTAGATAAAATGTGATATAATATGACCGGGATGCCCCTTCCGGCAGCTGCGGCTCTTTTGGCTAGGCAGCAGGAGGGAGCTGTTTGAATCAAAGCAAGTATAACAAAGGATGAAACCGATGTCAAAACAGTTGAATTTTGCACAGCAGATGGACGAAGTGTTGAAAACGCTGGGGCCGCAGCGGCCAAAGCTGCTGCTCCATGCCTGCTGCGGGCCCTGTTCCAGCGCCGTGCTGGAAAAGCTGTGCCGGTATTTTGAGATCACGGTGCTTTACTATAACCCCAACACCTGGCCTGCCGAAGAATACTACCGCCGGGGCGAGGAGCTGAAAAAGTTCGTGGCGCAGGCGCACCCGCTGGGGGTCACGGTCATCGAGGACCGCTACGACCCGCAGGAGTTCTATACGGCTGTGCAGGGGCTGGAAAACGAGCCGGAGCGGGGCGGGCGGTGCACCGTCTGCTACCGTTTGCGGATGCGCCGGGCGGCACAGTACGCAAAGGAGCACGGCTTTGATTGGTTCACCACCACGCTCTCCATCAGCCCCCACAAGGATGCTGCCCGCATCAATCAAATCGGGCAGGAGCTTGAAGCCGAATTCGGCATCAGGCACCTGCCCTCGGATTTCAAAAAGCAGAACGGCTACCTGCGCTCCCTCCAGCTCTCGGAGGAGTACGGGCTTTACCGTCAGGATTACTGTGGGTGTGAGTTCAGCGCAAAGGCGAGGGGATGAACCGCTCAGTCGCCTGCGGTGACAGTTCCCCTGCCAAGGGATCCAAGCGGCGCTTCTTGCCTCTCCTGCCAGGAGAGGCGGCATTGCGATGCAATGACGGAGAGGTTTACTCCTCCCGCATTCTGGACACCAGAATCGCAAAGACGATCAGCCCCACGCAGGGCACGATGTTGGTTGCCATACCAACAGCAAGACCGGCGCTTTCAGCTACCTTGCCGATGACCCAGGGCATCAGGATCGCGCCGCTGGATGCCACCGGCAGCATGATGCCCATGCTGGTCACGGTGGTCATTTTACCGGCGCTGGCCACGGCGGTGGGGTTCATACCGGCCATGGAGAAGGCAAAGGCGAACAGCAGCAGGATGGCAGGCAGCTGGCTGTGGGTCTGCATCATGGCAAAGTAGAAGGCAGTGCAGAAAACCGCCATAAACACCATGGCCTTGCGGGGCTGCCGGAGCGGGAACACAAAGGCGATGAGCAGGCGGCCGATCAGGGTGGCACCCCACATCACGGTGACGGTATAGGCCGCCAGCGTGCCTGCAATGATGCCGCTGTCCTTGAAGTAGGTGACCATCCAGCCCACAACGCTCTGCTCGGCGGCGTTCTGGCAGAACAGCAGGCCGGTGAGCAGCCAGAAGCGGGAGGAGCGCAAAAAGCTCCAATCGGTGACAGCTTCTTTGGCCTTGGCGCGGCCTGCCATGGGGGTGAACAGGTATACCAGCCAGAGCACCAGACCCAGCGCTGCCAGTGCCAGCACGGCCAGCGTGGTGCTGACCCTGGCAGCGGCAGAGATCAGAAAGGGGCAGAGCAGGGCACCGCAGGCGTAGCAGGCGTGCATGGTGTTCATGCCCCGGGTGCGGTCTGCAGAGTTGCCGCTGACAAGGATGGTGCAGGTGTTCAGGACACTGCCCTTGGCAATGCCTACAATGAAGAAGGCCAGCGCCAGCAGAATGGGCAGGCCGGTCAGGCCCATCAGGCCGTAGCCCACCGCATAGCCGATGGTCAGAAGCAGGACGCTTGGCTTCATGCCCATTTTTCCCACCAGCGCACCGGCCAGCAGGCCCGCCAGCAGGTTGCCGATGCTCAGCAGGCTGAGCAGGGTGCCGGTCATGCCGTAGGCAAAGCCGTATTCCTCCTGCAGCAGGCTGACCACCACACCGCTGGAAATGGTGCAGATGCCGCTGAAAAAGAAGGTGACGAAGCCCGCGTTCCGCAGGCGGGTATTCCGTTGTTCCATGGGATTCTCCTTGCAGTATTCGGGGGCGCAGTGCCCGTAGTTGCTTTTATTAAAGCATATTCTGGTCAGAAAGCAAGGACTGTTGAGCCAGCAGAAGCAAAATCAGCGCCCAGTGGAAGCGCCCTGCCGTTCGGTGGGGCGCTTCTGTATTTTATTTTGCGTCTCCTATTGACAATGATCGAAACGTGCGTTATGATATTGTACGGCATCAAACAGTTCTAAAGGAAACAATCCTGTCACAAACAATTCAAAAGGGAAACCATTATGCACGATGAAAGCAACAAACAGCCCTGCTGCATTCCTCCATGGGAGCCGCCGCAGGTCATCCCGGCACAGGTGCGCCGGGTGAACAATCTGATCTTCCGCAAGATCAACCAGTTCCATCGGGAGAACAACGTGGACAACGTGACCCCCATGCACGACTGGATCATGAGCTACCTCTACTGGCACAAGAACGAGCCCGTGTACCAGCGCGATATCGAACGGGAGTTCTCCATCACACGCTCGACCGTGACGAACATCCTGCAGCTGATGGAGCGCAAGGGCTACATCGAGCGCCAGAGCGTGCCGCAGGATGCCCGGCTGAAGCGGCTGATCCTGACGGAAGAGGGAGGCCGCGTCCACGAAAAGACGATGCTCTCCCTGCACCAGACCGATGAGTTTGTGGCCGGATTGCTGACGGAAGAGGAAAACGCAGAGCTTCTGCGGTTATTGAACAAGCTGCGCAAGGGGCTGGAATGACCCCTGCAAATAAACTTCAGGAGGATTACAACAGATGATCAAAAAACTTGTGTCACATCTGGGCGAGTACAAGCGCGCCGCGATCCTGACACCGATCTTCTCTGCTCTGGAAGCCATCATGGATGTGCTGCTGCCCACCATCATGGCCTTTATCATTGACCAGGGCATTGAAAAGGGCGATATGAACGCCGTTATCAAGTACGGCCTGCTCACCTTCCTGGTGGCGGCCATTGCCCTGCTGCTGGGCGTGCTGGCCGGCAGGTTTGCTGCCACGGCATCCACCGGCTTTGCAGGCAACCTGCGCGATGCGATGTATGAGAACATCCAGCATTTCTCGTTCTCCAACATCGACAAGTACTCCACGGCCGGTCTGGTCACCCGTATGACCACCGACGTGACCAACCTGCAGAACGCGTTCCAGATGATCGAGCGCATGTGCGTGCGTGCCCCCGTCCATCTGGTTTTCGCGCTCATCATGGCCTCCATGATCAGCCGCTCGCTGGCCATGGTGTTCCTGGTGGCGATCGTGTTCCTGGTGGCAGTGCTGGCCGGCATTATGGTTCCCACCTTCGGCATCTTTGATAAGGTGTTCAAGAACTACGATAACCTGAACGCCTCCGTGCAGGAGAATGTCTCGGCCATCCGCGTGGTCAAGAGCTTTGTCCGGGAGCACTTTGAGAACGAGAAGTACACCAAGGCCTGCGAGAGCCTGTACAAGCAGTTCGTCCACGCCGAGAGCCGCTTGAGCTTTAACAATCCCGCCATGCTGGTCTCTGTGTACGGCTGCAACATCGCCCTGAGCTGGTTCGGCGCACATTACATCCTGAACGGTGCGATCACCACCGGCCAGCTGAACGCCCTGTTCGGTTACATTATGAACATCCTGATGGCCCTGATGATGCTGAGCATGGCCTTTGTGATGATCGCCATGTCCGCCGCTTCTGCCCGCCGTATCGTGGAAGTGCTGGATGAGACCACCGACCTGCCCGCCCCCAAGGCACCTGTGCAGCAGGTCAGGGATGGCGGCATCGAGTTTGAGCACGTTACCTTTAAGTATAAGCACGGCTCCGGCCAGCCTGTCCTGAACGATGTCACCTTCAGCATCCGGCCGGGCGAGACGCTGGGCATCATCGGCGGCACCGGCAGTGCAAAATCCAGCCTGGTGCAGCTGATTCCGCGCCTGTATGATGCCGAGACCGGCTCTGTCAAGGTGGGCGGCGTGGACGTTAAGGATTACAGCCTGGATGTTCTCCGCCGGGAGGTCTCCATGGTGCTGCAGAAGAACGTTCTGTTCAGCGGCACCATCCTCGACAACCTGCGCTGGGGCGATGAGAACGCCAGCGAGGAAGAGTGCATCCGGGTGGCCAAGCTGGCCTGCGCCGATGAGTTCATCGAGCGCTTCCCCGACAAGTACAATACCTGGATCGAGCAGGGCGGCTCCAACGTGTCCGGCGGCCAGAAGCAGCGCCTGACCATTGCCCGCGCGCTGCTGCGCAAGCCCAAGGTGCTGATCCTGGACGACAGCACCAGCGCCGTGGATACCGCCACCGATGCCAAGATCCGCAAGGCCTTCCGGGAGGAGATCCCCGGTACCACCAAGATCATCATTGCACAGCGCATCTCCTCCGTGCAGGATGCAGACCGCATCCTGGTGCTGGACAACGGCCAGATCAACGGCCTGGGCACCCACGAGGAGCTGCTCAAGACAAACAAGATCTATCAGGAAGTTTACAACAGCCAGACCCAGGGCGGCGGCGATTTTGACAAGCAGGGAGGTGAGCAGTAATGGCACAGGTGAAAGAAGTAAAGGGCCCCGGCCCCCGTAGGATGGGCGGCCCCAAGCCGAAGGTCGAGAACCCGGGCAAGCTGCTCAAGCGGATCATGGATGAGGTGTTCAAGCACTATCTGCCCCACTGCATCCTTGTGCTGGTCTGCATCATCGTCAGCGCGCTGGCAAATGTGCAGGCAAGCCTTTTCCTCAAGACCCTGATCGATGATTACATCGTCCCCATGACCAAGCAGGCCACGCCGGACTTCAGCCCGCTGGCAGGCGCACTGGTGCGCATTGGCTGCATCTATGCCATCGGCGTGCTGGCCGCATGGCTCAACGCCCGTATCATGGTCAACGTGACCCAGGGTACCCTGCGCAACCTGCGCGTCCAGCTTTTCACCCACATGGAAAGCCTGCCCATCCGGTATTTTGACTCCCACCCCCACGGCGACATCATGTCGGTGTACACCAACGATGTGGACACCCTGCGCCAGATGATCAGCCAGAGCATCCCCCAGCTGGTGTCCAGCGCCATCACCATCGTGTCCGTGTTCACCAGCATGTGCCTGATGAGCTGGCAGCTCACCGTTGTCACCATGCTGATGGTGACCCTGATGCTGTTCTGCTCCAAGAAGATCACTTCCATGAGCGGCAAGTACTTTGTGGCCCAGCAGAAGGATCTGGGCAAGGTGAACGGCTACATCGAAGAGATGATGGAGGGCCAGAAGGTCGTCAAGGTGTTCACCCACGAGCAGAAGGCTCTGGATGGCTTCCGGCAGCTGAACGATAAACTGAAGGAAAGCGCCGAGCAGGCCAACAGCTACGCCAACATCATCATGCCCGTTACCGCACAGCTGGGCAATATCAGCTATGCAGTCTGTGCTCTGGCAGGCGCGGCCATGGCCGTTGGCAATGTCGGCGGCATGACCCTGGGCACCGTGATGGCCTTCCTGAGCCTGAACAAGGGCTTCAATATGCCCATCAGCCAGGTGTCCATGCAGGCCAACAGCGTGATCATGGCACTGGCCGGTGCGGAGCGTATCTTCAAGATGATGGACGAGACCAGCGAGGCCGACGAGGGCTATGTCACCCTGGTCAACGTCAAGTATGGCAAGGATGACGAGCTGGTGGAGACCACCGAGCGCACCGGCATCTGGGCCTGGAAGCATCCCCACCACGACGGCACCACCACCTACCACAAGCTGGCGGGCGACATCACCTTTACCGATGTCGATTTTGGCTATGTGCCGGAAAAGACCGTTCTGCACGGGATCAACCTCTATGGCCGCCCGGGCCAGAAGATCGCCTTTGTCGGCTCCACCGGTGCCGGCAAAACGACCATCACCAACCTGATCAACCGCTTCTACGATATCGCAGACGGCAAGATCCGGTATGATGGCATCAACATCCACAAGATCAAAAAAGACGACCTGCGCCGCTCTCTGGGCATCGTTCTGCAGGATACCCACCTGTTCACCGGCACGGTCATGGAGAACATCCGCTATGGCCGCCTGGATGCCACCGATGAGGAGTGCATTGCCGCCGCAAAGCTGGCCAATGCCGATGGCTTTGTCAAGCGTCTGCCCGATGGCTACAACACCATGCTGACCAACGACGGTGCAAACCTGTCGCAGGGGCAGCGCCAGCTGCTGGCCATTGCCCGCGCCGCGGTTGCCGATCCCCCGGTGCTGATCCTGGACGAGGCGACCTCCTCCATTGATACCCGCACCGAGGCGCTGGTCCAGCGGGGCATGGACGGCCTGATGTATGGCCGCACCAGCTTTGTCATTGCCCACCGTCTGTCTACCGTCCGCAATGCAGACTGCATCGTGGTTCTGGAGCAGGGCCGCATCATCGAGCGCGGCAGCCACGACGAGCTGATCGCCAAGAAGGGCAAGTATTACCAGCTCTACACCGGTAATCTGGCCGAAAATTAAAGAAAAATCGTAAAAAACGGAGCCGCTGCACAAAATGATGTGCAGCGGCTCCGTTTATTTTCAATTTGTTCAAATTCCTCACAAAGAAACTCCATTTTTATCCTGTACAATAAGGGTGCAGTCAGGGAGGAACAGAAAAACATCCTCCCAAGATGCCATGCAGGCAATGAAAACCGCGCATCTCCGGCAGAAGCCGGGCGGCGCGGCCCCTTTAAAAAATACTGTCCCCTGCTGATGCGAGGCAATAGCCAAGGCAGCGGACAGACTACCAACCATCTCCTGACAGCCGCAAATGTTTGGGAGTTCTCATACACAGCCAGCGCCGCTTTCTCCTCCTTTCCACGGCGCTGGCTGTTTTTGTTTGTCTACGGATTAAACCTCTCAGTCTCGCTTCGCTCGCCAGCTCCCCTAGTAGGGGAGCCCTTGGCATTCCGTTGTGTTTGCATCGTTACTCAGTAACTGTCCTAGTACATGCTCCCTTAACCGTGGCAAATCGATTACATGAATCCCCATCTTTTCCATCCGATACAAGACCAGAGCGGGGCTCTGGTCTTTTTTTGCGGCAGAAGCCATAACACTGCGTGTAAAGGCGAGAATCCTGTCCTTTTTGTAGAAAAAGATCAGCTGCACATGGCCGGTGAACAGAGCAAACAGGGCTGTGCGCAGCTCCCGGGAGCCGAAGAGGAGGAGCAGGTCGCTCTCCTCTAAAAAGAGAACGTCTGCCCGGTCAAGAAACTGCAGGGCGGTCTGGCACAGAGCCTCCCGCTGCGGCCAGTAGGGCGCGGCCTGCGCCAGCCGGGGAAGATAGCAGCAGAGCGCCCCGGCATCCCGGGCGGCGGCAAGGGCCTCGAGGTGGGCCAGCCGCAGGGGGCTGTCCACCAGCCCGGTGGAGGAAAAGCAGAAGGCAGAGGCTCCCCGGAACGGGGCGGCCTCCAGCTGTTCCGGCCCAAGGGCCAGCCCGGCGGTGTGGGCACGGTAGGGCAGAGCGGTGTCTGTTCCGGTGAACACCACCGGTGTGGGGAAGGCATCCGTGAAGCAGAGCAGGGAGCAATCCACACCATCCCCGGCAAGCCGGGCCGCCAGCTTACGGCCAAAGGGGTCGGCTCCCAGCTGGGCCAGCAGAGCCGCCTGCCCGCCCAATGCGGCGTACTGGCGGCAGAAGCCTGCGCCCCAGCCGCCGGTCTGCGCCCGGAATGTCTCCGTCAGCTCCGGAGCCGTGGCGGCGTTCAGCTCCAGCCAGACTTCGCCCAGACACAAAACGGACATGTGCACCCCTCCCTCCGCAAATAAAAATCGGGTTACAGTATACACGATTTGCCCACCGGATGCAACCGATCCGGGGCGAATCCAGACGGAATAAAAGTGCCCGCGGGCAGGAAAGGCTCGATTTTACAAAGACCACCTGTTTTTTTACCAATGCCTGTTTTTCATTGCCCAAGGTTTACCTAAGATTTGCCTTACCATGGTTTCTCCTCTTTCTCTGAACGGGTACAATAGAACCGTTCCCAGGATACATTGCAACAGGGCCCGGGAGGGCTCAGGATAAGAGAGGAATTATCGTATGAAAGAACATAAAATGTCCCGCCGCAACTTCCTGAAAGTGGGTGCTGTGGCATCTGCCGCCGGTCTGATGACTGCTGCCCCTGTGGCTGCAAACGCTGCCGCTCCGGCTGCTTCTACCGCAGCTGACGAGGAGAACTGCTTTGGCCTGTTCCAGAAAAAGCCCAAGTACATCTTCCTGTTCATCGGCGATGGCATGGGCACCGCCCAGATCCAGTCTGCCCGGTTCTATCAGGGCACTGTTACCAACAACGGTGCCATCACCGAGGCAGAGCTGAGCTTTACCCAGTTCCCGGAGGTGGGCAGCGTGACCACCTACGACAGCACCTCCTTCTGCCCGGACTCCGCTTCCACCGCCACCTCCATCGCTTCCGGCAAAAAGACCGAGAGCGGTGTCATCAATATGTGCCCCTGGACCCGTGATGTGCCCTATGAGACCATTGCGGAGAAGCTCCATAAGCAGAAGGGCTACAAGGTTGGCATTGTTTCCACGGTGAACATTGACCATGCCACCCCTGCTGCCTTCTATGCACACCAGAAGACCCGCAAGAACTACTATCAGATCGGTGTGGAGCTGGCAAACTCCGGCTTTGAGTATTTCGCAGGCGGCGAGTTCCAGAAGGTGAACGGCGATGGCACCGGCCCCAACAACCACGAGGTGGCTGCACAGGCCGGTTACAACGTTGTCACCACCCAGGCCGGTGCTGCTGCCCTGAAGGCCGGGGCAGGTAAGACCCTGATCATTGCCGAGAACCTGGCCGACGGCAAGGCCATGAACTACGCCATGGATGCCGCTCCGGGAGAGTGGCAGCTGACCGACTATGTCCGCAAGGGCATTGAGCTGCTGGACAACAGCAACGGCTTCTTTATGATGGTGGAGTCCGGCAAGATCGACTGGGCCTGCCACGCCAACGATGCCGCTGCCTCCATCCATGATGTGATCGAGATGCACAACGCGGTGCAGGCCGCTGTGGAGTTCTACGCCCAGCATCCCAATGATACCCTGATCCTGGTGACCGCTGACCACGAGACCGGCGGCCTGGGCATTGGCTACAAGACCACCAACTACGATACCTTCCTGACCAACCTGGCCCACCAGAAGATGTCCTACGCAAAGTTCGATTCCACTTATGTGAACAACTACGTGAAGAATCAGACTCCCTTTGAGACCGCTATGCAGGATGTGAAGGCAAACTTCGGCCTGACCCTGCCCACCGACCCCGATGCCGCCAACGCAGGCAAGCTGCTGCTGACCGACTACGAGGTGGAGAACCTGCGCACCGCTTACGAGCGCACCCTCAAGGTTGGCTCTTCCAGCCAGAGCAAGATGAGCCAGCAGGATTATGAGCTGTATGGCACCTACATCCCCTTCAGTATGGCCATCTGCCACACCATCAACCACAAGTCTGGTGTGGATCATACCACCTACGCCCACACCGGTGCCATGGTGAACCTCTACGCCCGTGGTCAGGGTGCAGACAAGTTCCGCGGCGTGTATGACAACACCGAGATCTTCCACAAGCTGGCTGAGCTGACCGATGTGCAGTAAATAACCAGCCCATTTGTACCCCAAAGCCCTCCGGGACGAGACGCACCGGAGGGCTTTTTGTGTAGGTCGGAATTGTGCACCCCCGCCAAAAATCTGCCCCGCGAATTGGGAAAGATGATGGGAGTTGTGGTTGCAATGGGCCGGAAAAAGGCATATAATAAGACCATCAACAGAGTAAGGCCATGCGCGTTAAGTGCCGCATCAACGGGGAGTTGTGCTGCGGACGAAGGTAAGACCCGCGGTGCATGGTCTGCATCCCGCTGCTGCATGGACTTGGGTGCAGACGGGGCCGTCTGCGGCCTCGTCTGGATGTGAACCGTTGAATCACGCCCTCCTTTGTGCGGTTTGTCACAGGGGAGGGCGTTTTGCATTGCCCGCCCCGCGGTTCCCGAAACAGGGGAGGACAATTGATATGAACCATTCCAGAAATTCCGTCCGCAAGCTCACCATGCTGGCCCTGCTCACTGCCATGAGCATCGTGTTTGCCCGGGTGCTGAGCATTTCCACCGGCTTTGTACGGTTCAACCTGGGCAGCCTGCCTACCCTGCTGGCCGCTGTGCTGTTCGGGCCGGTGGAGGGCTTTGCCGTGGGTGCAGTGGCCGATATGATCGGCGGCACCCTTTCCGGCTACGCCATCAACCCGCTGATCACGCTGGGAGCGGGCTCCATCGGCCTGACGGCGGGCCTTCTCTGGCGCGCTCTGCCCAACCTGCGGCTGGGCCTGCGCACCCAGATCAGCGTGTTTGTCGGCCATGCGGTGGGCTCCATTGTCATCAACTCGCTGGCACTCCACCTCTTCTATAATTATCCGTGGAGCGTGCTGGTGACCCGAATTCCCAACGCGCTGGTCCTGGCAGCGGTGAACACTGTGCTGGTGCGCCTGCTGCTGGAAAACAAAACGATCCGAGGCATTGCACAATGAACTACGAGGAAGCACTGAACTATATCCACGCCGTCCAGTGGGCGGGGCACAAGCCGGGCCTGACCCGCACCCGGACCCTGCTGGCCGCACTGGGAGATCCGCACAAGCAGCTGAAATTCATCCATGTGGCGGGCACCAACGGCAAGGGCAGCACGGCGGCCATGCTGGCCTCCTGCCTGCAGGCGGCGGGTTACCGGGTGGGCCTGTATACCTCGCCCTTTATCAACCGGTTCAACGAGCGCATTCAGGTAAACGGCCAACAGATCCCGGACGAGGCGCTGGTGCGGCTGGTGGAGCGTGTGAAGCCCGCTGCCGATGCCATGACCGATATCCCCACCGAGTTCGAGATCATCACGGCGTTGGGGATGCTCTGGTTCGCTGAGACGAAATGCGACATCGTGGTGCTGGAGGTGGGCCTGGGCGGCACGCTGGATTCCACCAACGTCATCGACCCGCCGGAGTGCGCGGTCATCACGGCGCTGGGCATGGATCATGTGAAGGAGCTGGGCCCCACCCTGGCCGATATCGCGTCGGCCAAGGCGGGCATCATCAAGCCGGGCAGTCCGGTGGTGAGCTATGGCGGTGTGCCCGAGGCCGATGCCGTCATCGCACGTACGGCGGCAGAGCGGCACGCGCCGCTGACCGTGGTGGACCTCAGCAGGCTGACCATCGAGGACGGGGATCTGGATGCTGTCACCTTTGATTTTGACGGCCTGAACGGCATCCGCCTGCCCCTGATCGGTAGCTATCAGCCCCGGAACGCCGCCACGGCCATTACGGCCCTGCGGGTGCTGCGCAGCCGGGGCTGGAACATCCCGGACAGCGCCATCCGTGCCGGTCTGGAACAGGTGCGCTGGCCGGGCCGGTTCGAGCTGCTGCGGCATTCGCCCGTCTTTTTGCTGGATGGCAGCCACAACGCCCACGGAATGCGGGCCACCGTGCAGAGCCTGCGGGACCGCTTTCCGGGGCAGAAGTTCGTGTTCCTGCTCAGCATCATGGCGGACAAGGATGTGGACGAGATGCTGGCACTGCTCCTGCCGCTGGCCGGGCAGTTCGTCACCGTGGCGGCCCATACCCCCCGCGCCATGCCCGCTGAGACGCTGGCCGAACAGATCCGCGCCCGGGGCGGCAGGGCCGAGCCTGCTCCCACCATTGAAGCCGGTGTGGCCCGGGCGGTCGCCCTTGGGGGCACCGGCCCCGTGTGCGCGCTGGGCACGCTCTACTTCTCCGGCGATGTGCGGGAAGCGTTTGCAAAATTGAACCAGTAAAGAAGAGGGGCTGCGGCACACGGAAAAACCGGTGCAGCAGCCCCCTTTTTGCGGACTGGCTTACAAAAAAATGCCCCGCTGTTTTGTGATGCACAGAACAGCGGGGCAGTATCATTTATGGGGCGGGAATGTGCTCAGGAGATGCGCTTCGACTCAGGCCTTGCCTGCGCAGCCGAACAGCTCGATCTTTTCCTTGCACTTGTCAACGATGGCCTGAGCGCCGGGAGCCAGCAGCTTGCGGGGGTCGAAGCCCTTGCCCT
>ULRH01001766.1_pt1 | contig 12497 bp, 9 predicted proteins | sample 1955271 | NCBI WGS metagenome assembly ULRH01 (sample SAMEA4835677, study PRJEB28245) | human gut metagenome | biome: gut microbiome; material: fecal sample | place: Denmark | collected 2008 | reverse complement strand
ATAAATAAAGTTAAATCAAAGTGTTGCGGAATTAAGGTTTACATATTATGTTCAAACGTTTGTTTTTATCATTAGCCTGCATGCTGGCTGCGTCAGCCTATGCAGCGGATGCCCCTGTGTGGCAGAATCCGGCCGTAAACCAGCAGAACCGTGAGCCCCGCCGGGCCGCGTTCTTCCCTTATGAGAGCCAGCAACTGGCCAGAGAGGGGCAGAAAGCCGGGTCGGGCCGTTATTTGTCGATGGAAGGAATGTGGAAGTTCAGTTTCGCGCGCAACTATTATGACCGCCCGGAAGGTTTCTTCAAGCCCAGCTACGACGACTCGAAGTGGACCGACTTCCCCGTTCCCGGTTTGTTTGAGATAAACGGTTATGGCGACCGCACATACAAGAACGTGGGCTATTCATGGTGCAACACGTTCAAGAGCAACCCGCCCTACATCGGCCAGACCGAAAACTATGTGGGCTCATACCGCCGCACATTCGACTTGCCGGCCGACTGGCGGGGCAGCGATGTATTCTTCCATGTGGGCTCGGCCACGAGCAACCTCACGCTGTGGGTCAACGGACGCTATGTCGGTTACAGTGAAGACAGCAAGGTGGCTGCCGAGTTCAACATCACAAAATACCTGAAGCCGGGGCGCAACCTCATCGCCATGCAGGTGATGCGCTGGTGCGACGGCTCTTATCTTGAAGACCAAGACTTTTGGCGTTTCACCGGCATTGCCCGCGAGGTATACCTATATTCGCGGCCCAAGACGCGCATCGCCGACATCAACTTCACCCAAGACCTTGTGAACGGCATGCGCGATGGCAGGCTCGACTTCAACATTCCGGTGGTCAACGCCAAGGGAGCCGAGCTCTCGGTGGTGCTCCGCGATGCCGACGGACGCGAGGTGGGCTCGGCCCATGGCTGTGCTGCCAAGGGCGCCTTCAGCGGCTCTATTACCGTGGCCGGCGCCAAGGCTTGGTCGGCAGAGACGCCATACCTCTACTCGCTGGGCGTGGTGTTGAAGCGGGGCGGCAGTGTGATTGAGGCCGTCGAGCAGAAGGTGGGCTTCCGCCACATCGAGATCAGCGGCGGCCAGTTGCTCGTCAATGGCAAGCCCGTGCTCATCAAGGGTGTCAACCGCCACGAGATGGATCCCGACGGGGGCTATGTGGTGAGCGTGGAGCGCATGGTGGAAGACATAAAGATAATGAAGCGCCTCAATGTCAATGCCGTGCGCACGTGCCATTATCCCGACGACCCTCGCTGGTACGACCTGTGCGACCGCTACGGGCTCTATGTGACGGCAGAGGCAAACATTGAGTCGCACGGCATGGGTTACGGCAAGGAGACGCTTGCCAAGCGTGCCGATTTCGAGCAGATGCACCTTGAGCGCAACGAGGCCAACGTGAAGTCGTTCAGAAACCACCCGTCAATCATTGTGTGGAGCCTTGGCAACGAGGCCGGCTACGGGCCAAACTTCGAGAAGGCATACGACTGGGTGAAGGCGGCCGACAACACCCGCCCCGTGCAGTATGAGCAGGCCGGGCAGAACGGTAAGACCGACATCTTCTGCCCGATGTACTACGACTACGCCCACTGCGAGAAATATGCAGGAGGCGACAACCCACGTCCGCTCATACAGTGTGAGTATGCCCATGCCATGGGAAACTCGATGGGGGGATTCAAGGAATATTGGGACATGATAAGGCGCTGCCCGAAGTACCAGGGAGGATACATCTGGGACTTCGTTGACCAGGGCCTGAGAGACAAGAGCCCCCTTACCGGGCGTGAGATATTTACCTACGGAGGCGACTATGGCCGCTATGCCCCAAGCGATTACAACTTCAACTGCAACGGCATCATCGCCCCCGACCGCAGGCTTAACCCCCACGCTTACGAGGTGCAGTATTTCTACCAGAACATCTGGGTGACGGACAAGGGTGTTGACCGCGGAGAGTTTGAGGTGTTCAACGAAAACTTCTTCAAGTCGCTCGACGACGTTTCACTGCGCATCGTGCTGATGAGGTTGGGGCGCGAGGTCGACTCGGTGAGCTTCGACGTGAGTGTCGACGGCATTGCCCCGCAGTCGGGCAAGTCGTTTGTTTGCAGCGGTTTGCGCGACGCCGTGGGCAAGTTCAAGTCGAAATATCCGTCAGACGAGCTTGTGGCCAACTTTATTTTCACATCTAAATACGACAGTCTGCTCGTCGACAGGGGGCAGGTCGTTGCCCGGCAGCAGTTTGTTGTAAGGCCCTACGGCTTTGCCTCGGTGGACGGCGCCGCTGCTGCCGGTGGCAAGAAGGCCGAGGCCGGCGCGGCCGGCAAGGTGAGCAAGACCGAGACCGAGGCCTATGTGCGCCTCAGTGCCGGCGGGGTGAGCATGACGATAGGCAAGCATACGGGTTGGATAGACTATATCGACGTAGACGGAAAGCCCCTGCTGGCAGACCGCCGCTCGGTGGAACCCGAGTTCTGGCGTGCCCCCACCGACAATGATTACGGTGCCAACCTGCAGCGGAAGCTTGCCGTGTGGCGCAACCCGCAGATGAGGCTGGAGAGCTTCGACGTGGCTGAGGCCGGCAACGGCGATGCCCGTGTGGTGGCTGTCTTTGCCATGCCAGACGTGAAGTCAAGGCTTACCATGACATACCGGCTTTCTGCCGAGGGCGAGATAACGGTGCGCCAGAAGCTCGACGCCGACGACAGCGCCAAGGTGGCAGACATGTTCCGCTATGGCATGCAGCTGCAGATGCCCGGCAGTTACTCGCGGGTGATGTATCATGGCCGTGGCCCTGTGGAGAACTACTCAGACAGAAAGAGCAGCCAGTTCATCATCGTTGCCGACACAACCGTGGCAAGCCAGTATTATCCCTATATCCGCCCGCAGGAGAGCGGCAACCATACCGACGTACGCTTCTTTGCCGTATACGACGCCGAGACAGGCCGCGGACTCAGCTTCGAGTCTGATGCGCCGATGGAGTGCAGCGCGCTCAACTATCTTGTCGGCGACATTGACGACGGCCCGGAGAAGGTGCACGTGTGGGGGCACCACAGCGGCGACTTGGTGGCAAGGCCGCTTACGCAGGTTCACATACAGCAGCGCCAGGCCGGACTGGGCTGTGTCAACAGCTGGGGGGCACAGCCTCTGCGCCAGTATCGCTTGCCTTACGGCGACTATGACTTCGCTTTTGTAATACGTCCGTTCAAAAAGTGATGTCCCATGGGCAGTATGGCGCATCTTGCAATCGCAGCATTGGCGCTGTTGCCCGCAAGCGTCGAGTCGGCTGAGCCACCCGACAGTGGCTCAGCCGGCATCGAAGTCGTAAGGGTCAACAGGCAGCGGTCGTTTGGCTCGTCGGTGCCGGCAGGCAACTACAGCGGCTTGGCATGGCTCGGAGGCAGCCGTTATGCCGTGGTGAGCGACAAGTCGGCGGGCGACGGCTTCTATGTGTTCGACATCGACATCGATTCGGTCAGCGGTAAGGTGAGGGGCGTAAGCAACAAGGGTTTCCGCTCCTCCGGCACGCCCAACCGCGACCAGGAGGGCATAGCCTATGAGCCCCGACGCGGCAGGGTGTATGTCAGTGGCGAGAAAGACAACAGGGTATTGGAATACGATTCGGCCGGACTGCTGACCGGACGGCAGCTGGCGTTGCCCGAGGTGTATGCCACGGCCGGGTCGAGATACGGTATCGAGGCGTTGACATACAATGCCTCGACCCGTAGGTTTTGGCTTTCCACGGAGAGCACTCTGCCGTGCGACGGACGGCAGGCGGGGTATGAAGCCCCTGTCCGCAACCGCCTGCGCCTTCAGTGTTTCGACGACAGCCTGAAGCCGGGGCCGTTTTTCTACTACGAGATGGACGTGCCCGAGGTCGGCAGGAAGCCGTCTGATTATGCAATGGGGGTCAGTGAGCTGTGTGCTCTCGACGATGGCAGGCTCCTGGTGATGGAGCGCGAGTTTTTCGTATCGCCATCGAAGCTCGGCTCTTGGGTCAATGTCAAGTTGTTTGTGGTCAGTCCTGCCGACAGCCTTCGGGGATGCCTGTTGCCCAAGGCAAAGCTGCTGGAGTTCAAGACACGCCTGTCGCTTTTCAAGTACAACCTTGCCAACTATGAGGGCATGTGCCTCGGACCGCGCCTTGCCGGCGGCGAGCGGGTGCTGTTGCTTGTCAGCGACTCTCAAAACAGGTACGGGGGCGTGCTGAAAGACTATTTCAAGACAATAGTGTTGCGTTTCTGACACAAGCAATTACGGCGCCAATGACATTGCATCATTGGCGCCGTATTGTGTTTGTGCTTATTTGTACAAGAATCGTTTGATGCTCTTTTTGGGCGTCTTCTCAAACTCGGTCTCAACCAATTCAATCTCCGCAATCTTGGCATAGGCCGGCAGCGTCTGGTTGAGTTCCGTGCGGTTGCCCTCCATCACGTCTTTCAGGTCGTCGCCGTTGAGCCCCATCTCCTTGGCTTCTTCGTAATCCGGGAAGACAAGGCCTACGAGCTTGTCGCCTCTCTGCACCACGATGCTTTCAACAACCATGGCCATTGAGTTGAGCTTGTCTTCTATTTCCTCCGGGTATATGTTCTGTCCGTTGGAGCCGAGCAGCATGTTCTTGGAGCGGCCTTTTATGTAGACGTTGCCTTGACTGTCCATTGTGCCAAGGTCGCCCGTGTGATACCATCCCTCGCTGTCGATGGTCTGGCGTGTGGCTTCCTCGTTTTTGTAATACCCGAGCATCACGTTCATTCCTCTTGCCAGTATCTCTCCGGGCACGTTCTCGGGGTCGGGGCTGTCAATCTTCACCTCCATGTGCAAGGCGGCGCGCCCGCAACTGCCCGGCGCGAATGTCTTGTAGTCGGCGTAACAGATTATTGGCGCGCATTCTGTCGAGCCGTATCCCACTGTATACGGGAAGTTGATGCGCTTCAGGAACGACTCTATTTCCTGGTTGAGCGCAGCTCCGCCGATGATGATTTCGTAGAACCGGCCTCCGAAAGCATCCGTCACATGCTCGCAAATCTTCTGCAACACCTTCTTGTTTATTACCGGCATGTTGAGCAGAAGCCTCATCTTGTTGTTCTGAATCTTCGGGAACACCTTTTTGCGGATGATTTTCTCGATGATGAGGGGTACGGAGATGATGATGGCGGGCTTTATGTCGGTGAACGCCTGGGCTATGATTGCCGGGCTGGGAACCCTCGTCAGGTAGTAGATATGGCAGCCGTGAAGGAACTCGAAGAGGAATTCGAAGGCCATGCCGTACATGTGTGCCATGGGCAGGATGCTTATTGTGTTGTCGCCATGCTTCACAATGTCGCCCAATGCGGCCTCGGCGAAGTCGTAGTTGCTCCATATCGCGCGGTAGGGAACCATCACTCCCTTTGAGAATCCCGTCGTTCCGCTGGTGTAATTTATCATCGCCAGCTCTTCGCCATCCTTCTCGCGGTAGTAGCTAACGTGGTTTTTCCGGAAGTATTTCGGGTATTTCTTGCCGAACATCTCGTTGAGGTGCTCGCGCGCATACGTCAGTTTCTCTGTCCTCGACACTGCCAGTGAATAGTCGGGTATGTTGATGATGCCTTCCAGCATGGGCATCTTGGCCTCGTCGATGACGGTTGCCACCACATCGCCAACGAACAGAAACTTGGCTTCACTGTGGTTTACGATGTTGTGGATTTGCTCTGCCGTGAACTCATGAAGGATGGGCACGGCCACTGCCCCGTAGGTCAGCGTTGCAAGGAAAGCCACTGCCCAGTGCGAGCAGTTGCGCCCGCAGAGGGCTATCTTGTCGCCTTTGGCCACGCCGCCGTTCTCAAACAGTATGTGCAGCTTTTCTATCTTTCGTGCCACGTCGTGGAATTGCAGTGTCACACCCTTATAGTCTGTGAGTGCATCGAGGTCCCAGTTGTCGACTATGGCTTTCTCTATGATTGCGTTGAAGTTCTGTGCTTGTTCCATTTGTGCTTAGGTTTGTCACAATTCTATGTCCTTGTATAGATACCGCTTTATGCTCTTCTTGGGTGTTTTCTCAAACTCTTCAGGGTGCAGCCTGATTGCAGAGAGCTTGCAATAAGCGGGCATTATGGCATTGAGTTCCTGCCTGTTTTGCTCCATTATGCTTTCCAGGTCCTCGTTGTTGAAGCCCATTGAGTGGGCCTCTTCCATGTTGGGGTAGACCAGTGCGAACAGTTTTTCGCCCTGTTGCAGCACGAGGCTCTCGTTGACCATGGTCATCGAGTTGAGCTTGTCTTCTATTTCTTCGGGGTAAACGTTCTGTCCGTTGGCGCCAAGCAGCATGTTCTTTATGCGTCCGCGGATGAACACGTGCCCGTCTTTGCTCATCGTGGCCAGGTCGCCGGTGTGATACCATCCGTCTTTGTCGAGAGCCTCGCGTGTGGCCTCTTCGTTCTTGTAGTATCCCAGCATCACGTTTGTGCCCCTGGTGATGATTTCGCCCGGCACGTTTTCAGGGTCGGGGCTGTCTATTTTCACCTCCATGTGTGCCACGGGCGTGCCGCAGCTGCCCGGCGCGAAGTCGTTGTGGTCGCTGAACGTGATCAGCGGTGCGCATTCGGTAGTGCCGTATCCCGTAGTGATGGGGAAATCGATGCTTGTCAGGAACGACTCTATTTCCTGGTTGAGCGCGGCTCCTCCGACCACCACTTCGTATGCGTTGCCTCCGAATACGCCCAGCACCTGCTCGCAAATCTTCTGCTTCACCTTCTTGCTTATTACCGGCATGTTGAGCAGAAGCCTCATCTTGTTGTTCTGTACTTTGGGGAATATGGCCTTGCGTATAATCTTGTCGATGATCAGCGGCACGGATATGACGATGGCCGGCTTTATGTCTGCGAAAGCCTGGGCAATGATGGCGGGCGACGGAAGCCTTGTGAGGAAGAATAGATGGCAGCCGTGGCAGAATGGGAAGATGAACTCGACAGCCATTCCGTACATGTGTGCCATTGGCAGGATGCTAAGTGTGCGCGAGCCGGGAGCCACGTGGCTGCCTATTGCGTCGAGGCAGAAGTCGAGGTTGCCCCACAGCGCTCTGTATGGAAGCATCACGCCCTTGGAGAATCCGGTGGTGCCGCTGGTGTAGTTGATCAGTGCCAGTTCTTCGGCGCTGTCGTGGTGGTAATTGATGTGTTTGGCCCTGAAGGCGTTGGGATATTTCTTTCCGAACAGTTCGTTAAGGTGCTCGCGGGCAAACGTGAGCTGCTCGGAGCGCGACTCCATGAGCGAATAGTCGGGTATGTTGATGATGCCTTCGAGTGCAGGCATCTCCTTGGGAGTGATTGTCTTGGCCACTACGTCGCCGACAAACATCAGTTTCGATTCGCTGTGATTGACTATGTTGTGTATCTGTTCGGCGTTGAATTCATGCACGATGGGCACGGCCACGGCGCCGTAAGTCAGCGTTGCGAAGAAGGCGACGGCCCAGTTGGCGCTGTTTCGCCCGCAGATGGCAATCTTGTCGCCGCGTTTCACCCCGCTGTTTTCAAAGAGGATGTGCAGCTTTTCTATCTTGCGGGCCACGTCGTGGTACTGAAGTGTGATGCCCTTATAGTCGGTAAGGGCATCTTTATACCAGTTGTCTACAATGCTTTTCTCAATATATGAATTGAAGCTTTGGAATGTTTTCATTGCACAAAAGAAATTATTTTGTGCAAAGGTAAGGCATTTCCTGCACATCTCAAAATAAACTGTGCACTTATTTACTCGTACCTCATGGATTTGGCGGGGTGGATATGAGATATCAGGTAGCTTGGTGCTATAAGCACGAACAGGCTGATGAGCAGTGTCGCCACGTTGAGAAGCACGATGAATGGCACGTTTAGCTCCATCGGTGCCGTGCTCACGTAATATGAGGTCGGGTCGAGGCTAACCACCCCGGTGTGTTCCTGAAGCAGCACAATGCCTATGCCTATGATGTTGCCGAACAGCAGTCCGCGCCCTATTATGAACGCTGCAAACCACAGGAACGTGTGCCTCACTGTGCTGTTGCGCGCCCCGAGGGCCTTGAGCGTGCCAATCATCTGCGTGCGTTCGAGTATGATGATGAGCAGTCCAGATATCATCGTGAATCCGGCAACGCAAACCATGAGTGCCAGTATTATCCACACGTTGATGTCGAGCAGGTCGAGCCAGGAGAAAATCTGCGGGTAAGCCTCGTCTATTGTCTGTGATGTCAGGATGTCGCCATACTTGTCTGGCGTCCTGTTTACGCGCTCAACCACGTTTGCCGCCGTCTCTTCGAGCCTGCCGAAGTCGGCCACTGTGATTTCTGCCCCTGTGCATTGGCCGTCGAGCCAGTTGTTGAGCCTGACCGCCGTATAAAGGTCGGTGAAGCACAGGCTCTGGTCGAACAGCGTGAGGTTGGTCTGGTATATGCCGCTGACGGTAAAGCGCCTGGCCCTCACGTCGTTGTTGCTGATGAAGTAGGCATACACCTTGTCGCCCACGGCGAGCTTCAGCTTGTCGGCCGTCATCTGCGACACGAGCAGCTTGTAGTGGCTGCTTTGGTCGCTGAACTCAGGTATGTCGCCAGCCACGAGGTTTTGCCTTATGAACGTGAAATCGTATTCGGGGCCCACGCCCTTGAACGTCATGCCGAGAAAGTCGCTGTCGGTTTTCAGTATGCCCTGCGTCAGCGCGAAGCGTTCAACGTGCTTCACGCCATCGGTTGACCGCAGCACCCGCATCAGGCTGTCGTCCACGCAGATGGGGTAGGGGTCGGTGCTTTGCAGCGCGAGGAAGTTCTCCACCTGTATGTGGCTGCCGAAGCCAACCACCTTGTCGCGTATGGTGTGCTTGAAACCCAGCACCACCGACACCGTCACCACCATCACGGCCAGTCCTATGGCCACCCCGATGGTGGCTATGCGGATGGCCGGCCGGCTCACCTTATACTTGTCGCCTTTGTCTTTGTAAATCCTCCTTGCCAAGAACAGCGGCAGGTTCAGCTTTCCCAGTGTCATGTCACAGATTTGTTTTATAGTTCTTTATTCTCCCGTCCGGGGTAGGCTTCGAGGGCTTTTCTCAGCACGGTGAGCGCCCGTGTCAGGTCGTCTTTCTTCAGCACGTAGGCTATCCTCACCTGGTTTATGCCGGCTCCGGGCGTGGTGTAGAACCCGCTCGCCGGGGCCATCATCACCGTCTCGCCCTCATAGTTGAAGTCGGTGAGGCACCATCGGCAGAATTTCTCGCTGTCGTCTACTGGCAGCTTGGCCACAGTGTAGAATGCGCCCATGGGTATGGGCGAGTAAACCCCCGGTATGCGGTTGAGCCCGTCGATAAGGCACTTGCGCCTCTCTACATACTCGTCGTAGACGTTGCGGTAGTATTCTTCTGGCGCGTCGAGCGATGCTTCGGCCACTATCTGGCCAATGAGCGGCGGCGACAGGCGTGCCTGGCAGAACTTCATCACCGCGCGCCTTACGGCCTCGTTCTTTGTTATGAGCGCCCCTATGCGTATGCCGCATTCAGAATAGCGCTTCGACACTGAGTCGATTAGAATCACGTTGTTCTCGATGCCTTCCAGATGGCATGCGCTTATGTAGGGCGAGCCGGTGTAGATGTATTCGCGGTAAACCTCGTCGGAAAACAGGTATAGGTCGTATTTCTTCACCAAGTCGCGTATCTGGTTCATCTCGCGGCGCGTATAGAGGTAGCCCGTAGGGTTGTTCGGGTTGCAAATCATTATGGCCCGCGTGCGGTCGTTTATCAGTTCTTCAAACTTCTCGACCTTCGGCAGCGAGAAACCTTCTTCTATCGTGGTGGCGATGGTGCGTATCCTTGCCCCTGCCGAGATGGCGAATGCCATGTAGTTGGCATAGGCGGGCTCGGGCACTATTATCTCGTCGCCCGGGTTGAGGCACGACATGAACGCGAAGAGCACAGCCTCGCTGCCCCCCGAAGTGATGATTATGTCGTCGGGGCTCACGTTGATGTTGTACTTCTTGTAGTATCCCACCAGCTTCTGGCGGTAGCTCAGGTAGCCTTGCGACGGCGAGTACTCCAATATGTCTCTGTCGATATGCTTCAGCGCATCGAGCCCCACTTGCGGCGTGGGCAGGTCGGGCTGGCCTATGTTAAGGTGGTATACCTTGATGCCGCGGCTCTTGGCTTGTGCTGCCAGAGGCGCCAGCTTCCTGATGGGCGACTCGGGCATCTCGAGCCCTCGGATTGAAATGTCAGGCATTTTGTTTGTCCTTTCTTGTGAAATAGAAACTAAATGCAAAGGTAATATTATTAATTGGAATAATAAAAACTTTCTTCGGACAAAATGATAAAAATAGTTAGCTTGCCTTGCGGCGGTGCCTTTGCCCCGGCCCGGCGGCCGCCGGCCGGTGGCGCGGCAGCCCCTTGGGCGGGCTGTGGGCGCTTGTCAGCCCATGTCGCCCCTATGTGTGGCGCAGCGGACTGCCGGCGGCGCCTTTGCCGTACGGGCCGTTTTGCAGCGTCATACGGGCCGTTTTGTAATGCCGAACGACCCGTTTCGTGCTGCCGAACGGCCTGTGTGGGCAACCCGCTGGCACTCAGCTACTTTTCGCCCCGGGGCGCAAAGCCTTGTGTGGCGTGGCGGCAGAGGTGACTGCGGGCCTATGATGTTCGGGGCGCCGGTTGGCATCAGTGTGGCGGGCTTGTGCCGCCGGCCTTGGCGAAACGGGCGTCATGCAAGGTGTCGGCGCCTATAGTGGCAATGCCCGGTTGCCTGCGTGCATTAAGATAATGATTGTCGGGCTTGCTGTGGCTTGGCGCCTCGTGGCCATGGCAGCCTCAGTCCGTCCGGCATGGAATATAGAACTGCGCCTTAACATATTTTTCCCCGCTCCATGCCCTGCTTTCGATTAAATGCGTTACTTTTGTAAGCCGTTACGGCTTTCGGGTTGCGTCAGCGCGCCCGTCGGCTGTTGACAAGACATTGATTTACAAATATATATATGAGAAGTAGAACAGCAGAATGGTTTGAGTGCAAGATCCGTTACGAAAAGACCATGGAGGACGGAATGCAGAAGAAAGTGACAGAGACCTATACCGTAGACGCGCTGAGCTTCACCGAGGCCGAGCAGCGCATCATGGAAGAGATGTCGGCTTACATAAGCGGCGAGTTTGAGGTGGCCGACATAAAGAAGGCGGCATACAAGGAGATATTCTTCAGCGACGACGATTCGGCCGACCGATGGTATAAGACGAAGCTGCAGTTTATCACTATCGACGAGAAAACCGACAAGGAAAAGCGCTCAAACGTAAACTATCTGGTCAACGCGGGCACGCTCAACGCTGCCGTGCGCAATATAGACGAGGTCATGGGGGGCACCATGATTGACTATGTCATAGCTTCGGTTGCCGAGACGCAGCTGATGGATGTGTTTGAGTATAAGAAGAAAGAGGCCGACGACAAGCCGGAATATGAGCAGCAGTGACATGGACTACGACGTGAAGCGACACCTGCGCGAGGTGAGAGACAGCCTGCCCGAGGGAGTCAGGCTGGTGGCCATCAGCAAGTTTCACCCTGCTGACTATATCGAGGCGGCTTACGCCGAGGGGCAGCGCATCTTCGGCGAGAGCCACGAGCAGGAGCTCGCCAGGAAGTATGAGGCGCTGCCGAAAGACATCTGCTGGCATTTCATCGGCCACTTGCAGACTAACAAGGTGAAGTATATCGCTCCGTACATATCTATGGTCGAGTCGGTCGACTCGCTCAAGCTGCTTAAGGAAATCAACAAGCAGGCAGCCCGTTGCGGCCGCGTCATCGACGTGTTGCTCGAGCTTCACATAGCCGAAGAGGCCACCAAGTATGGCCTTACGCTCGATGCCTGCCGCAGCTTGCTGGCCGACGGCGAATGGCGCGGGCTGGCCAATGTGCGGATATGCGGCCTGATGATGATGGCCTCGTTTGTTGACGACGAGCGTCAGCTGCGCGACGAGTTCACCAAGGCAGCCGACTTCTTCGACGAGGTGAAGCAGGCTTATTTCCCGTCGGACGACGCTTTCTGCGAGCGGTCGTGGGGCATGAGCCATGATTACCACATTGCCGTTGAGTGCCGGAGCACCATGGTGCGCGTCGGGACCACCATTTTCGGCCCGCGGGTCTACTGACTGTGTTTGCCGCGGCCCCCTCGCCGTTGTGTCGTCGGGGCGGGGCTCGGTTTGCAATGGTGTGCATTGATTTCGGTCGATGCACACCATTGTCTTTTTCTATCTTCATCATTGCTCGTGGGTTGTGGCCGGCGGGTTTCATCAGTGCGCCTTGCCGCCGTGAGGGCAGTGCGCTTTCGGACGCTTGGTGCACGCTTGCCATGGCATGCGGCAAGTGCAGGCTGATTGTTGCAGAAGCAGCGGTGGCAATTGTGTGTGGTGGCTGCCTCATGGCGGAATGGCTCGCGGCAGGCAGAGGGTGGGCCTGTGTCGCCATCTTGTTCATTTTGGTTTTTCATGCCTTGCCGTGGCTGCCGGAGAGCCGGATGCCAACTGTTGTTGTGTTTCTCTTGGCAAGAGACG
>ULRH01055384.1_pt1 | contig 12534 bp, 8 predicted proteins | sample 1955271 | NCBI WGS metagenome assembly ULRH01 (sample SAMEA4835677, study PRJEB28245) | human gut metagenome | biome: gut microbiome; material: fecal sample | place: Denmark | collected 2008 | reverse complement strand
TCACCTTGGCGCGCTCGTTCAGCGAGGACTGCGGGTCCTGAAAAATCATCTGAATTTCCTTGATGATCTGTTTGTCCAGTGTGCGGCTGATCTTGCCGTTGATCTTCTGGCCCTTATACAGGATGTCGCCGCCGGAGGTGGGCAGGATGCGCAGGATGGCCCGGCCGATGGTGGTTTTGCCGCTGCCGCTCTCGCCCACAAGGCCGAAGGTCTCGCCTTTGTAGATTTTGAATGTGGCGTCCTGCACGGCGGGGTAGGCTTTTTTGCCGGAGCCGTAGGTCACGTTCAGGTGGTTCACTTCCACCAGAACTTCGCGTTCGTTTTCCATCTTACAGCCCCTCCTTTTGCAGTTTTTTCACCGCAGCAGGCGGCTCGATGTGCGGTGCGCGCGGGTCCAGCAGCCAGGTCTTGGCCTTGTGGGTGGGCGACACTTCAAAATAAGGCGGGCGCTTGACGAAGTCGATCTTCAGCGCCTGCGGGTTGCGGGGCGCAAAGGCATCGCCGCGAATTTCCGCAAACAGGTTTGGCGGGGTGCCCACAATGTTGAACAGGTCTTCGCCCTTCACGCCCATCTGCGGCATACTGGAAAGCAGCGCCCATGTGTAGGGGTGACGGGGGTCGTAGTAGATGTCGTCAGCGGTGCCGATCTCCACGATGTCGCCCGCGTACATCACGGCCACCCGGTCGGCAATGTTGGCCACAACGCCCAGGTCGTGGGTGATCATGACGATGGTCAGGTCGTACTTGACCCGCATTTCTTTTAAAAGCTGCAAAATTTGTGCCTGAATGGTCACGTCCAGTGCGGTGGTGGGCTCGTCGCAGATCAAAATTTTCGGGCTGCAGGCCACCGCAATGGCAATGACCACGCGCTGGCGCATACCGCCGGAGAACTCGTGCGGGTACTGCTTGAACCGCTTTTCCGGGTCCGAGATGCCCACATCCCGCAGGTATTCCAGCGTTTTTTCCTTGGCGGCAGCACCCTTCAGGCCCTGATGCAGGGCAACGGCTTCCATGATCTGTGCTCCGATGGTCTTCAGCGGGTTCAGGCTGGTCATGGGGTCCTGCATGACCATGGCGATCTCTCGGCCCCGCACCCGCAGCCAGTCCTTTTCGGTTCTGAGGTCAGAAAGGCGCAGCGGCTTGCCGTCCGCCATGCCGTAGTAATCAATGGTGCCGCCGGTGATGGCACCGTTGGCATCCAGCAGGCCCATGAAGCTTTTGGTAAAAACGCTCTTACCCGAGCCGCTCTCGCCCACGATGGCCAGCACTTCGCCTTGGTACAAATCAAGGTCGATGCCCCGGATGGCGTGCAGCACTTTTCCACGCAGGTTGAATCGGATGTTGACATCTTTTGCGGAGAGAATGAGCTGGTCGTGTTCCATGATATTCCCTCCTTACTGCAGATGGTTCTTCGGGTCGGCAGCATCCGAGAAGGCGTTGCCGATCAGATAGAACGCGATGGTGACAAAGCTCAAGATCAGGGTGGGGTACAGCAGCTGGTAGCGCAGGCCCGCCTGCATCATCACCTTGCGGCCGTCGTTGACCAGGTTGCCCAGCGAGGGGGTCTCCACCGAAAGGCCCAGGCCGATGTAGGTGATGAACACCTCGTTGCCAATGGCTTCCGGGATGGTGAGGGCCATGCGCAGCATGATGACCGACACCAGATACGGCAGCAGGTTGCGGAAAACGATGCGCACCGTGGGCGTGCCGATGCAGCGGGATGCCACGTTATAATCGCGGTCACGGATGATGAGAATCTGGTTGCGGATGAAGCGGGCCATCTCGATCCAGCCCTTGATGGACATGCCCAAAATCATGGTCCAGATGCTGGGCGTTGCCACATAGGAGATCAAAATCAGCACGATGGCGGTGGGGATGTTATCGAAGATGTTGTACAGCTCGGTGAACACGAAGTCCAGCCCGCGCACATAGCCCCACAGCACACCGGCGGTGATGCCCACCACGGCTTCGATGAGGGCCACGAAGAAGGCGATGGTCAGGCTGGTGCGGGCACCGGCCCAGATGCGGGCCCACAGGTCCTGCCCGATGGAGTTGGAGCCCCAGACAAAGCCGTCCTGCCCCGGGGCGATGTTGCGGTACTGGATGCCGGTGACGGGGTCCACGGCGCACAGGTTCGGGTCTGCCTGCCCGGGGAGATAGGGCTGCAGGAAGGCAAAGGCCACCACGGCGGCCAGCGCGATGAGCAGGGCCACGGCGGCCTTGTTTTTCAAAAAGGCGCGGAAGGTGCTGCCCCAGTAGCTGTAGTTGGAGCTGGCTGTGGCTTCGGCGTCTTCGGCGTGGAACCCGGCGGAGGTGAACAGCTCGTCCTCGGGCAGGTCTTCCCAGCCGGTGCGGCGCTGTGCGTCATTCAGCTTGTCTTCCAGCTGCTTCGATTTTTCCCGTTTCAGAAAGGAAAGCATCAGCGTCCACCTTCTTTCTTGCCAAAGTTGATGCGCGGGTCGATGAGCACCATGAGCACATCGCCCAAAATCAGGCCGATGATGCCCACGCAGGCGTACAGCAGCACGATGCCCTGCACCATGGTGTTGTCGTGGCGCTGCACACAGGTGACCAGCAATCCGCCCATGCCGGGGATGCTGTACAGGCTTTCAATGTAAATGGAGCCCACGACCGTGTTGAGGAAGGCCGAGGGGATGTACTGCACCAGCGGCACCATGGCATTGCGGAAGACATGGTGCAAAGCGATGTTGTTCTCGCTCACGCCCTTGGCCCGGGCGAGCTTGACGTAATCCTTGTTGCTCTCGTCCACCATGTAGCGGCGCAGCCACATGGCGTAGAACGCGAGGTTTGCAAGGCTCATGCTGCACACCGGCAGCACCCAGTATTTCCAGTTGGAAGCGTCGAACAGCAGGCCCACGCCCACCACCGAGGTGCCGTACATCTGGATGTACAAAAAGTACACGGCGGCGGGCACCGCCTGAATGAGCACGATGAGCGCCGTGCCCAGCTTATCCGGCCAGCGGCCCTTGCACCGGCCCATCACAAGGCCCAGCGGGATGCCCAGCACAAGGCTCAGCAGCATGGCCAGCACGCCCATCTCAATGGAGATGGGCAGCTTCTGGGCCAGAATTTCGGTCACCGGCACGTTTACCTTGTAGATGTGGCTCACGCCCAGATTGCCGTGCAGGGCGTTCTGCCAGAAGTGCCCAATCTGCACCGGCAGCGGGTCCAGCAGGCCCATGGACTGCAGACCAGCCTGAATCTGTGCTTCGGTCATTTTTTCATAGTTTGCAAAATAGCCCTCGATCGGCATGAGCCGCAGCAGGCAGAACACCAGCGTCACGATGATGAACAGGGTCAAAATCGAGCGCCCGATGCGTTTTGCGAGATATTGCACCATGTGTGTGCACCTCTCTTTTCTTTTGAAATACAGATAAATATAGAATAACTCAAAATCTTACGTTTGGAAAGTGATTTGCAGAGATTTTGCAGCAAAAAAGAGGTCAGGAAACGCCGATAGGCATTCCCTGACCTCTTTTACAAATCAGCGCGCGTCGCGGTTGGCGTTATACTCATCCATGGAAACATAATGATCGAGGATGTGCACGCCCTTCAGGCGGTTGGAAGACAGGCCGGTGGGGGCATACTGGCCTTCCCACAGGTTCAGGCGGGTGGCGATGTAGGGCGGCACCGGCATGCCCAGCGGGATGACCAGCGCGTTTTCGATGAGGTAGGCTTCGGCATCCGCAAAGGCCTCGTACCGGGCGTCCAGATCGTCGGTGATGGTCTTGGCGTTCTCGATCATGGACATATACTGCAGCACGCAGTCGGCGGTCTCGCCGGTGACGATGCCGTCCTCCACGCCGGTGCGCAGGAAGGCGTAGCAGGTGCCGCGCTCGCCCGGGGCCTGGTAGAACGGGTCAGACTCGGTCTCCGGGTCGGAGTAGTCGGCGCCCCAGTAGTAGGACATCAGCTCGTAGGCACCCACGCGGCGCACGGCGTTCAGGAAGTTGTCGGACGGGCCCTGGGTGATGATGATGTTGATGAAGTCAAAGCCGTCGTTCAGCACGCCTTCCACCTGCTGCTTGAACACCTGGCACTGCTTGTCCCAGTCCACCACAGCGGGGTTGTAAGGGTACTGTACTTTAATGGGGAAGGTGGCCCCGGCGGCGGTCAGTTCCTCCACGGCAGCGTCGCGGTACTCCTTGGCTTTGGCTTCGTCAAAGAAGTCGGACAGGTTTGCCAGGCCGCCGCATTCCGTGTAATCCACGCCCTGGCTGTTGGCGCAGAAGGAAGGCGGGGTGATGGTGTGCAGCTTGTAGTTGTCGTAGCCCTCCGGCGCGGTGACGGCCAGGGTCACGGACGGGTTGATGGCGTAGAGGAACGCCTTGCGGAAGCTGGTGCAGTTGATGGCCTTCACCCAGTTGTCCGGCTCATACTCGGCGTCCACGCCGGAGACGGTCCAGTTGGTGAACTCGTGCTTATAAGGCAGGAAGTTGAAGATGTAGAAGTAGCTCTTGCCGGTCTCGGGGCGCTCCATGGACACCATATCTTTGGTGGTGTCGTCGGCCAGCCAGCTGTCCAGGATGTCCGAGCTGATGGTGGCCTGGTCGATCTCGCCGCGCTTGACCATCTCGGGGCCGCTGATGAGCTCCTCCTGGTTGTAGATATAGCGGATGGTGTCGATGTAGACGCTGTCCTTGTCGTAGTTTTCGGGGTTCTTCTTCATCACCCAGCTTTCCAGCGGCACATACTCGGCCAGATAGAACGCGCCGCAGCTGCAGGCCGTCTCGGCGGAAGTGCAGAACTGGTCGGCATATTCCTCCAGCAGCGGGCCGTAGGCGGGCTCGTAAGGGGTGTAGCTCAGCAGGCTGAGGAAGCCCGGGAAATCGAAGCTCAAAGTATAGGTCAGGGTGTGGTCGTCCACGGCCTTGACGCCCACGGCGTCGAACTCCACGGCAGGGTAGCTGGCGGCGGTGCCGTCGGCGGCCGTCACGGTAACGGTGCCGTCGGCGGCCATGGCATAGGAGGTGCCGTCTTCGTCCACGGTGCCGCTGGCCGCGCGGCTGCTGTAGACGTGGTAGTTGAAATATTCCTCTGCACCGGCCACATACCCGGTGACGAGGCTGGCGGTGGCGGAAGCGTAGTCCGGGTTCAGCACATAGGCCAGTGCGTCCACAAAGTCCTGCGCGGTGACGGGGCCCAGCACTTCGCCGTTGCTGTCCACCCAGTTCTCATCCCGCAGGTGGAAGGTCCAGGTCAGGGTGTCGGCGTCCCACTCCCAGCTGGTGGCAAGGCCTTCGCGAATTTTGCCGCGGCTGTCGTACTCCACCAGCGTGTCGATGCACTGGGTACCGTGGTACAGGTCCGGGTCCGCAGAGCAGATGAGGTAGTTCAGGGTGGCGGGCTGGCGGGAATACAGCACGGTGTAGGTGGAGCTGTCCCCGGCGCTGCTGCCGCCGTCCGTGGAAGAACCGCCGCAGCTGCTCAGCAGGCCGGCGGCTGCCACGGAAAGGGCGGCAGCGCCGCTGCCCTTCAGGAACTGGCGGCGGGAGATCGAATGCGTCATGATAAAAATCCTTCTTTCGTGAATGAGTGAAAAGGTTTTCTTCGTGTTTTCGGAGAAGAAAGGGGTAACGGAAACAAGCTCCGTTACCCCTCTGTAACAAGTCCGCGGCCACGGTGCGTGGTCTTATGATGTCAGTATAGCATTGAATGGGTGCGCCGTCAATCGTTTTTCGGCACAGGGTCTGCAGCCTTTGCCGCAGCGGCTTCGGGCACGGCCGGTCCCGCAGCCACAGCGGCGTTGACGGCAGCGGCAGCCGGTTCTGCAGCAGGCACGGCGGCATCGGCACCGGCTTCAGCGGACTTGGCGGCTTCCTCGGCGGCCTTTTTGGCCTCGCGCTCCTCCCGCAGCTGCTTTGCCCGGGCGGCGGCTTCCTCCTGCCGCTTTTTGGTGCGGGCCTTGATGCGGCAGACGGTGCACACGCCGTCCACGCTGCCCGGCGCGATGGGCTTGCCGCACTCCTTGCACAGGGTTTTGGTGCATTTATGGATGCTCACCGGGCCCAGGGTGGAAAGCTGGCGCAGCTTCAGCCCGTCCAGGCCGTGGCTGGAGCAGGCGGCCACGCACAGCTCGCACTCGCTGCACTTCCACGGCGTGATCACCATGCGGGTTTGGCCGTCGGGCAGGTCTTCCAGTTTCAGGGCACCGGCGCGGCAGGCCTTTTCGCACTTGCCGCAGCCGAAGCACTTGTCTGTGAAATTGGGCAGGTGGTAGCCGTATTTCAGCGGCGTTTCCATGGCGGCCTTCAGCTGTTTGGTGCGCTGGTGCAGCAGCAGGCGGAAGTCGGTGCTGGAGTCGTCCGCGCTGCGCAGGCCGGGCAGCATCTGCAGCAGCTTTTTGGTGCCGCTTTTGGAGCCGTGGCTCACCTGCTCAAACATTTCGCGGCGGCTGAGCTCCTTGACGTGGTAGGGGTAGTCGTCCGCTTCGTAGGCCAGCGAGAAGCGGGCCTCGAACACGGCCTCGCCAAAGAACTCCACCAGTCTTGTCAGCTCCTTGCGCAGCTGGGCGGCGCACACGTCGTTCTCGCACTCGCCGCAGGGGGTCAGGTCCAGCACGATCTTCTTGTTCAGCGCCAGATAGGCCAGCGCCTCCCAGGAGAGCGCGCAGATGCACTCGCGCACCACGGCGTTTTTGCGGCTGGATCTTTCGCAGCCGATCCAGATGGTGTCGTTGTCGCTGTCGGCGGCGGAGGTGTCCCGCTGCACCTGTTCGGGCGAGGGCGAGATGCAGCCGCTGCGGCAGGCGGAAACGCACAGGCCGCAGTCGGTGCAGGGGTCCCAGTCCTTCACGAGGTTCGGGCGGGTGAAAATTTGTTCGCCGTAAGGGCAGATATCCTTGCACTCGGTGCAGGGCTTGCGGTGCGGGTGCAGGTTCCAGCACTGGCGGCGGTTGATCTCGGGATGGGTGGTCTTCATCAGCGCATCCATCGCAGTTCGTGTAAAAAAGCCCATAGCTTACTCCCCTTCCACAACAGAAGTGATGTCTGCATGATCGATCAGAAAGCGCTGCACCTTCTGGGTGGTGACGGCCGAAGCGATGGCCTCCCGGGTGAGCACCTGGCGGATCTCGGCTTCCGGGGTGCCGTGCAGCTTGGAAAGGCGGGCGTACTCGGCGTCTGCTTCCTCATTGCTCACGGTGATGTGTTCCGCCTCGGCGATGGCCCGCGCGGCCAGGACGCTGCGCATCCGGCGCTCGGCATCCCGGCGGAAGTTTGCCCGCAGCTGGTCCGGCGTGGTGCCGTTCACCTGGCAGTAGAGCTCCAGCGTGAACTTGCTGCGGTCCAGCTTGCGCTGCAGCTGCTGCATGTCGCGCTCGGCGTTCTGGTCCAGCACAGCGTCCGGCAGCGCGACGGTCAGGTTGGCCCCGGCCATGTCCAGCAGGGCGGCCCCGGCAAGGCGGTCGGCGTTGGCTTCGTGGATGGCGCGCTTCCTGGCGCGGATATCCGCCCGCAGCGCTTCCAGCGAATCGAAGCCCAGCTCCTTTGCCAGGGCGTCGTCCACAGCCGGGGCCTGCTGCTGCTCCACGCGGTGCAGGGCGATCTGGAACTGTGCCGTCTGGCCGGAAAGCTCCGGCACCCGGAACTCGGCCGGGTAAGTAAAATCAAAGCGGAAGCTTTCACCCGCCTTGTGGCCGTAGACAGCCTGCTCGGCGGCGGGCATCAGTTCGCCGGTGCCCAGCAGCACGGTGACGTTCTCCATCTTGCTGTCCGGGATGGCTTCGCCGTTCAGAAAGCCCTCAAAATCCAGCGTGACGCGCATCCCGCGGGCGGCAGGCTGCTCCACCGGGGCAAACGGCGCATGGGCCCGGGCAAGCCGCCGGAGCTCCTGCTCCACAGATTTTTCCGTGACCGGGCGCACCCGGCGGGTGATGGGCAGCCCCTTATACTGCCCAAGCGTTGCGCTGGGCATGGCATTTGCAGTTGGTTCCATCAGAAATACTCCTTTTCTCTTTTATCACAAGCGTTGCAGCGTTTCTTTTTTAAAGTCCCCGTTCGACGAGCCAGCGTTCTGCCACCTGGGAGAACAGTTCGGGGTAAAGCGCGTCTTCAGCGGAGAAGGCGCTCAGATAATACTCTACCTCGGCGCGGGTGGGGGCGGCGGTGCGCTCCCAGATGGTGAAGGTGGTGCCGTTGTCCATATCAAAGGTGGCAGCCAGCGTGAAATACTGGTCCCGCACGGCCAGAAACAGGTCGTTGAAGGTGTTGGCCAGATCGCTGCTGCCCACATAGGTCTGGGGGAAGGGGTCGGCGGTGAGGACGTACTTCGCCTCAAAGAACTGCATGGGGAACTCGTGGGTGCCCGGGACCGAGAAGCCGAAGGACAGCTTGTCGTTGATGGGCATCTGGGGCAGCTGGCAATTCTTGAAGTGGTCCGAACAGTAAAGCATGTCGTGGGGGATCATGTAGCTGGTCTCGCCCTCGGCGCAGTGGGTGTCGATCCAATTGGCGATGGCTTTGATCTGCGGCAGGTCCTTGCGGTCGGAGGTCAGGGCGTTCAGCCGGACGAACTCCCGGACGCCCCGCAGCGGGAGGTGATCGACGACCGTCAGCGGCGTGCTGCGCACCGACACGGCAAACACCAGCGTGAACGCCCAGTAGGCGATCTTGAGCCCCCGCCGACGGTTGATGCCCTCGGCCAGCGCGGCGGCACCGGGCAGGAACAGCAGAAACCACGCGGGCAGGAACAGCAGCATCTGATGGGAGCTGGTGTTCTGCACCCGGGTGAACAGCAGCACGCTGAGCAGCAGGCTCATGCCGCCAAGGCAGGGCAGGGCGGGCGCTTTCCGGCACCGGAGAGCGAACCGCAGCCCCAGACCGATGAGGATGAAGTTCAGCAGGCCGACACGGAAGGTCTGCAGGTAAAGCTCCCAGGCAAGGCCGCCGCCGTTGTAGTAGGCATAGCGGTCTGCATAGCTGTAGTGCAGGATGCGGCTCACCATGGGCCACAGCAGGATGACCATGGCGGCCAGGGACAGCAGGCCGAACAACGCGAGATTGCGCACCTGCCGCAGAGCTTGGCGCTTGTGACCCGCCTTGCCGGTTTTGAAGCTGCTCACCAGCACCAGCACGGCGTAGGAAAAATAATAGCCGACCACAAAATATAAGTACCACCGGCGGGACAGAATGACCGCAGCTGTGGCCGCGAACAGCAGCACGAACCGCAGCGGGTCCAGCCTTTCAAAGCGGAAATCCAGCGTGAGCAGCAGGATGGAAAAGGCAAAGATCAGCCCGAACCAGTCCGGCTGGGCCAGCAGGGCGCTCATGCGCAGGTACGGATAGGTGAAAAGCCACGAAAGCCCGATGAGAAAATACCAGAACCGGTGCTTCACCCGCAGCATCTGCCCCACCTTGAGCACAAGGCCCGCCAGCAGCGTCAGCAGCATGGGCAGGACGCTGAACACCTGGCAGAAGGCAAAGCTGTCGCCGGTGCGGTCGGTCAGGCAGAACGGGAACTCGAGAAACAAGGGGATGAAGTTGGTGTAGTCCTCGGCAAAGGAGCCGAAGATCAACCCGAAGCCGGCGGCCGGGTTCTGGGCAAAGGCGGCCTCGGCGGCGTATTGCTTCTGGATGTAGTTGGCGTAGTCCCAGTAATAGATAAAATCCCGGCGGCTCAGTGACCAGTAAAAGTAGAGCAGCGCTGCGGCCCACAGGCCCACGATCACCGCGCAGTGGAACAGGTCGAACCGGACCCCGGCCACCCGCAGCACCACCAGGACGCCTGCGAACAGGGCCAGATCACACCACAGGCTCACCAGTGGGAAAAACAGGCTGCTGCCCGGCGCGGCGATGCCCAGAACGAGCAGTGCCAGCGCCCCGGCGGCAAAGCCCAGCCCGACTCTGCCGGAAAGCGGCAGGCGGGAAAGGAGTTTTGTCATCCTCAAAACCTCGCAGTTGCAGAATATCACAGCTACAGTATAGCAACCAAACCCTGCACTGTCCAGTGAATGCCCGCCGGAAAAAACAAAATGCCCCATCGTTTTGAAAACAGATGGGACATTTTGCACGGAATATTACTTTTTCTTGACCTCTGTGGGTACTGCGGCTGCTTTGGCGGTGCGGCGCTTCTGGTTCATGGCCTTATTGGCACTGATGCGGGCGGCGTCCGGGTTCGGTGCCTCCGGGGTCAGGCGCAGCAGGCAGCTGCCCATGGCGGGCAGGTCCACTGTGAGGGTGTAGTCCCGGCCATAGACGCCGCCGTCGGTGGTGTGCAGCCTGGTCTTGCGGCGGCCCTTCAGCGCGCCGCCCCACTCGGCGGCTTCGGTGTTCAGCACTTCTTCGGCACCGCAGGGGAACTTGAGGTAGAGCGGGAACTTTTTGTGGGCGTGGTCCTGGGTGTTCATGACGCACAGCAGGCTTTCGCCCCGGCCCTTGCGCAGCCAGGCGTATACGCCCTCGTCGCGGCTCTCGCAGGCCACCCACTCGAAGCAGTCCGGGTTGTACTCGCCGTCATAGAGGGCGGGCTCGGTGGCGTAGACCCGGCACAGGTGGGCGAAGTATTTCTGGAAGGCATCGTGGAAGGGATACTGCAGCAGGCCCCAGTCCAGCTCCCGCTTTTCATCCCACTCACGGAAGTGGCCCAGCTCGTTGCCCATGAAGTTGAGCTTCTTGCCCGGGTGCATGTACATATAGAAATAGAGGGTGCGCAGCTGGGCGCACTTTTCGGCGTAGCTGCCCCAGAGCTTGTCGATGATGGTCTTTTTGCCGTGCACCACCTCGTCGTGGCTCAGCGCCAGCAGGTACAGCTCGTTGTAGAAGTAATGCATGCTGAACACGATCTTGCCGTAGGCATCCGGCCGCTCGCCGAAGGGGGTGGCGAAGTAGTCCAGCGTGTCGTGCATCCAGCCCATATCCCACTTGTAGTCGAAGCCCACGCCGTCGTACCGGGTGGGGGCCGTCACTTTGAGGAAGTTGGTGGAGTCCTCGGCCATGTAGATGCCGGTGGGCCAGTGCTTGTTCAGGCCGTGGTTCAGCCCGCGCAAAAAGTTCACCGCGCCCTGGTTCACGCCGCGGCTGGGGTCGCCCTGCCAGTACAATGCCCGGGAGATGGCGTCCATGCGGATGCCGTCGCAGTGGTACACGTCCATCCACAGGGCGGCAGCGCTGTTCAGAAAACTGCACACCTCGTGGCGGTAGTAGTTGAAGTTGCAGGTGCCCCACTCGCTCTGGCCCACATCGCTGTCGTATTCGTAGAGGTGGGTGCCGTCGAACTTTGCCAGCGCGTCGCCGTTGGAGGCAAAGTGCACCGGCACAAAGTCCATGATGACGCCGATGCCCATGCGGTGGCAGGCGTTGACAAAGCTGGCAAACTGTGCCGGGGAGCCGTAGCGGCTGGTCACGGCAAAGTAGCCGGTGGTCTGGTAGCCCCAGCTGCCGTCAAAGGGGTGCTCGGCCAGGGGCAGCAGCTCCACATGGGTGAAGTGATGGTCCAGCAGCCAGGGGATCAGCTCCTTGGCCAGTTCTTCGTAGTTGTACCAGCTGTCCGAGCCGTCCGGCTCCTTGCCGCCGGAGCGATGCTTCCAGCTGCCCGCGTGCATCTCGTAGATGTTCAGCGGGCGGTTGCGGCATTTGTCCCGCCGCTCCATCCACGCGGTGTCGTCAAAGGCGAAGTCCAGCTTTGTCAGACGGCTGGCGGTGCCGGGGCGCAGCTCGGCCGCAAAGGCATAAGGGTCGCTGCGCATCACCACACTGCCGTCGGCACCATGCACCCGGTATTTATAAAGGTCGCCCTCGGCCAGGCCGGGGATGAAGGCGCTCCACACGCCGCTGTCGGCGCGCTGCATGGGCACGCCTGCCTCCCAGCCGTCGAAGCCGCCGCAGACTTCCACAGCGGTGGCACCGGGTGCCCACACCGCAAAGCGCCAGCCTTCCACGCCGTTGTCGGCGGACGGGTGCGCGCCCAGGAAGCGGTAGGCATCGAAGCAGTCTCCATTGAAAAATTCACGGGGAATGGCGGGGTAATTCATGCAAAGATCTCCTTACGTTCTATGATCGTCAGCGCACGCGGCGCTGCAGTTGACGAAAAAGTTTTTCAGCAATTTATCCAATGAAATCGTGGCGTGACCAGCACACTGGCCGTTATTCTTTGGAATTCTTGACAAAAATCGGTAAATATTAACATATTTTACAGATTCTATGCTATACTATCTTTGTCGCTGTTCCAGACAGCGGTGGATTTTTTTGTATCAGTATAAGACGGGAGCGGTATAAACAATGGCTTGGTATGACAATGCAGTATTCTATCACATCTATCCTCTGGGCCTGTGCGGCTGCGCGCACGAGAACGACGGGCAGCCCACGCCCGGCGCGTTCGAAAAGCTGAACGCCTGGGCACAGCACGCGGCCGACATCGGCTGCACGGCCATCTATATCGGCCCGCTGTTCGAGAGCGGCTCCCACGGCTACGACACCATCGACTATCGGCTGGTGGACCGCCGCCTGGGCACCAACACGGAGTTCAAGGACTTCGTGGCCCAGTGCCACGCCCGGGGCCAGAAGGTGATCGTGGACG